>Ga0126334_10000082_pt1 | contig 34800 bp, 30 predicted proteins | sample InaspJWI49metaG_FD_94491 | JGI IMG/M metagenome (GOLD analysis project Ga0126334, IMG submission 94491) | Marine gutless worms symbiont microbial communities from Oahu, Hawaii - Inanidrilus sp. 2 OAHU.JWI-49 metaG | ecosystem: Host-associated > Annelida > Digestive system > Unclassified...
GAGCACGATAAACACAAAATGTGATTTTGTGTTTACCTTCATTTTTCAATCACTTGCGTGATTAAAAAATGGCGGCACATCCTTGTGCCGCAGGAACCTCTGCCTTTTGCAGAGGTTCCTTAATTACCGGCTGTTACAGGCGCGCCACCGCTACCTGGCGGAAATGGCAATAGATTGACTAACGATGGTGTGCCGTTAACGGGCAAATCTTAGCTGATTTCGATATATATCGGTGTCGGGATAATTTATAATGCGCGCCAAGTCAGCCGGATAATCGCTGGTTCCCGCGGGAGCTGGAGGAAAGTCCGGGCTCCGCAGGGCAGGGTGCCAGATAACATCTGGGGGGCGTGAGCCCACGGCCAGTGCAACAGAAAGTATACCGCCGACTTCGGTCGGTAAGGGTGAAATGGTGCGGTAAGAGCGCACCGCGCTGCTGGTAACAGTGGCGGCATGGTAAACCCCACCCGGAGCAAGACCAAATAGGAAAACCATGGCGTGGCCCGCGTCGTTTTCGGGTTGGTTGCTCGAGGCCGGAAGGCGACTTCCGGTCCAGATGAATGATTATCCACGACAGAACCCGGCTTACAGGCTGACTTACCCACCTGCTGCGCGACTCAACTGCGGCGTTGGATTTTACGTCGGGACCTTCGCGTACGGTAAGTACGCTCAGGCCTCCGCCGGAAAATCCGCCTTGCATTTGCGCCGCTCGCGACGGTGGGTGGGTGCCCGGCCTAGAGGCTGGCCTACTAAATAAGACGACGCTAGCCTGACATGTCGGTAGGGTAGCGCTCGTGACCTGCAATTAGCGATAAATCGATGAGTTCCGGAAGTTTGTTTTTTGTGCAAAATCGCACAATATCTCCTTAAACTTAATGTATTACTTTAAATAAACTGGTTAAGCTTCAGATTTGAAAGACTAAATACCAGACTTATTGTGGGAGTTTGGGCTAAGTTATTGACGTTACTGAGAAAATACTGAAAGTTAAGCCCCATTTTTACTTGACTTGTTGCAAAAATTAGCCATATTGTGTCTTTAAGTGGGTAAAAGTGTCACACAGTGGCACATAACGGGTTTAACTTGCACAAGTTTCGAGGAGTTTCCAATCTCAATTTGGACGCGAAGGGGAGGATTGTTCTACCCGCGCGTTATCGTGAGCGGCTGGTGGAATTCTGCCATAGCCAGCTCATTGTCACGATCGATACCGATCAACCTTGCCTGTTGATTTATCCATTGCCCGAATGGGAATTGATCGAGGAAAAGATCGAGGCCTTGCCCAGCTTCAATCCGACGACGCGCCGTATCCAGCGCCTGTTAATCGGACATGCGACCGAGGTCGAAGTCGATGCCAATGGCCGCATGCTGTTATCCAATCCGCTGCGTGAATACGCGCAGCTCGGCAAGAAGGTCGTCCTGATCGGTCAGGGCAAGAAGTTCGAACTCTGGGACGAGGCGCGCTGGAACGAGCGCATGGGAACCTGGCTCGATGACACCGCCAGCGAAGAAATGCCCGCGGCCCTGGCGGAGTTGACCCTGTGAGCGATAGCCATGCGCCAGTACTGCATCAGGAAGTCATCGATGGGCTCGCCATCAGACCGGATGGCAACTATGTCGATGGCACCTATGGCCGCGGTGGTCATGCACGCTCGATTCTCGCGGCGCTTGGTGCAGAGGGACGGCTGATCGTGATGGATCGCGATCCGCAAGCCATTGCCGACGCCCGGAATGCACTCGGAGCGGATCGCCGCGTTACCATAATTCATGACGATTACGCCAACTTGCAAACACAGATATCAAAACTCGATTTGCTCGAAAAAATCGACGGCATCCTGCTCGATCTGGGCGTTTCTTCACCGCAGCTCGATAACCCGGAACGCGGTTTCAGTTTTCAGCACAATGGCCCGCTGGATATGCGCATGAACCCCTCGGTGGGGCAGTCGGCGGCGACCTGGCTCAAGCAGGCCGAGGAAGCCGAGATTGCGAAAGTTTTGTGGGAATACGGCGAAGAACGGCTATCACGCCGTATCGCGCGCAAGATTGTAAGCCTGCGCGCGACCGATCCCATCGAAGATACCGCGACCCTGGCCGGTTTGATCGCCGATATCGTGCCGCGTCCGAAAAATAAACGCCATCCGGCCACCCGCAGTTTTCAGGCGATTCGAATTCACATCAACCAAGAGTTGTCGCAACTCCAGCGCCTGCTCGATTCGGCCTGCGGTATTCTGCGGCGTGGCGGCCGCTTGCTGGTGATCAGCTTTCACTCGCTCGAAGATCGCGTGGTCAAACGCTTTTTTAAAAGCAATAGCACGCGCCGCAAGTTGCCGCGGGGATTGCCGTTGCGCGATTGCGAACTCGAATCCGTGATCCCGCTGAAACTCATCGGCAAGGCAATCATGGCGGGCGCCCAGGAGCTGGCGTTGAATCCGCGCGCCCGCAGCGCGGTTTTACGTATTGCAGAGCGAGCCGCCTGATGAACGGCAAGCTGTGGTTATCCCTGCTGTTGACCCTGGTTCTCGGCAGCGCACTGACCGTGATATACGTGAAACACCAAAGCCAGGTTTTATTCGCCGAGCTGCGCAGCCTGCAAAAGCAACAAGACCGGCAGGTGATCGAATGGGGGCGCTTACAGTTGCAAAACACGACCCTTGCCACGCACAGTAATGTCGAGTCGAGGGCGCGCAAGGATTTGCAAATGCGCCTGCCCGAAAACGTCGAATTGGTGCGCCTGCCATGAAACCGACGGGTATGCCAAACGAGGCGCGTCAAGCGGTCTTTCTGAGTACACGTCATTACTTCGTGTTACTGGTGCTGATATTGCTGCTCGCCGGGCTGGTGATGCGCGCGCTTTACCTGCAGATTGTCGAGCAGGATTTTCTGGCGAGCCAAGGAGTGCAGCGGCAGATTCGCACCATCGAAACGCCGGCCTATCGGGGAGCGATACTGGATCGGTTCGGCACGCCCCTGGCGATTAGCACCCCGGTGGATTCGGTCTGGGTCAATCCCCAGGAAATTCTGGCAAACCTCGGCGCCTTGCAGCAGATCAGCGCCGAGCTGGGGCTCGATTATCGCGCCACGGTAAGCATGCTCAAACAGCGCGCCAGCCGCGAATTCGTGTACCTCAAACGTCAGCTCGAGCCGGATTTCGCCCGTCAGGTGGCATCCGGTATCGAGGGTGTTTACCTGCAACGTGAATATAATCGTTATTACCCGGCCGGCGAAGTGGTGTCGCATTTGGTCGGCTTCACCGATATCGACGACCAGGGTCAGGAAGGTCTGGAACTGGCGTATCAAGACTGGTTACGCGCACAGCCCGGTCAGCGGCGAGTCATACGTAACCGGCGCGGAGAAGTGGTCGAAGAGCTGGCGCAGGTAACGCCGGCCAATTCCGGCAACGATGTCTATACCAGTATCGATATGCGGCTGCAGTACATCGCATATCGTAGCCTCGCGCGTGCGATTAAATATCACGCCGCCAAGGCCGGGTCGGCGGTGTTGCTCGATGCGCGCAGTGGCGAAGTACTGGCGATCGTTAATCAGCCGTCCTACAACCCGAATCGACGATCTACGATGGCGGCCGAGCACCAGCGCAACCGTGCCCTGACCGATGTCTTCGAACCGGGCTCGGCGATCAAACCCTTTACGCTCGCGGCCGCGCTCGATCGCGGGCACTTGCATCGCGGCAGCCGCATCGATACCTCGCCGGGTTACTTGATGGTCAGCGGCCACCCGGTCAAGGATATCCGCGATTACGGGGTGCTCGACATGCCCGGCATTCTGCGTAAATCGAGCAATGTCGGCGCCTCGCGTATCGCGATGTCCTTGCAGCGCGAAGAAATGTGGCAAAGTTTTCGCGATTACGGTTTCGGCGAACCCTCGGGTGTCGCCTTCCCCGGGGAGTCGTCCGGTAATTTCCGGCACTTCGGTCAATGGCAGCCGCTGGATCACGCGACCATGGGGTTTGGCTACGGAATGTCTTTGTCGATTACCCAGCTGGCGCGAGCCTACGCCATGATCGCCAATCAGGGGCGCCTGCCGGAATTGAGTCTGTTGCGTCAAGAGCCGGCCGAAATCCGCGACAATGAAATTTCACGACACGTCATGAAAACCGCTACCGCCGACCAACTGTTAGCGATGCTGACCGAGGTTGTGGGGCCCAAGGGTACCGCGCAGCAGGCGGCGGTCGATGGATACTTGATTGCCGGCAAGACCGGTACCGCGAAGAAGAGTATCGCCGGCGGATATCGGAAGGATGATTATGTCGCGGTTTTCGCAGGTATCGCACCGGCCAGCAATCCGCGTCTGGTAATGGCCGTGATGATCGATGAACCCACGCAGAACGGTTATTACGGCGGTGTGGTCGCGGCGCACGTGTTCCAGGAAGTCATCTCGAATGCGCTGCGTATTCTCGACGTTCCACCGGATAATCTGCCGACGCTGGCCCACAACAAGAGGTAAGGGGACATGATGGTAAACACCAATTTTCCAGGTATGACTTTGTCGCATCTGCTGGCGGGATTCGATCTACAAGACCCGGCGCCGGCGATCGAAATCTTCAATATCGCCAGCAATAGCAACCAGGTAACAGCCAACTCCGCCTTTATCGCGTTGCCGGGCATTAAATTCAATGGCATCGACTACGCCATCGACGCCCTCAAGGCCGGCGCCATAGTCGTCATTTACGACGCCGTCGACGAATACAGCCGGCAGCGAATTCCGCTGTTGCGCAAACAGGTCGATACTTATTGGATCGGCGTCGACCAGCTGGAGCGCGCCAATGGCCATATCGTCAGCCGCTTTTTCGGCGACCCCGGCCAGGCGATGACGATTGTCGGCGTCACCGGCACCGATGGCAAGTCCAGCGTTACCCACCTGGTGACACAGGCCTTAACCCGCGTCGGCAAGCGTTGCGCCAGCATCGGTACTCTCGGTTACGGCGTCGCCAACGAGTTAACCCCCGATTCCCTGACGACGCCCGATGCCGTTAGCCTGCAAACCCGACTGTACCAGTTTCATCAGCAGCGTTGCGAATTCGTGGTGATGGAAGTTTCCTCGCATGCGCTCGAGCAGTACCGAGTTAACGGCTGCGATTTCGATATAGCCGTGCTGACCAACCTCGGCCGGGATCATCTCGACTACCATGGCAGCCACGAAAGTTACACCGCCGCCAAGGCGCGCCTGTTCCATGATTTCGAGGTATCGGGGCGCGTGGTCAACGTCGACGATGCCTTCGGCCTGCAGTTGAGCCAGTCGGTGGAACTGGATTCACTCTACCGCTACTCGGTGCAGGGCAAAAACTTGCCCGAAGCCGAGATCAGGCTCAAGTCCTTCGAGCTGACGGCCGGCGGGCAAAATGTTTGCGCCATGACTCCGCTGGGTGAGGTCACCGCGGTTACCGCCCTGATCGGGTCTTTCAATGTCGAAAACACGCTCGCCTGCATCGCCACGCTGGTTGCGCTGGGGCTGGATCACAATCAGCTCGAACTCGCGATGAAGGATCTGAAACCAATCCCCGGCCGCATGGAGAAATTCGACGGCGGTAGCGAGATGGCGTCGGTGGTGGTCGATTTCGCGCATACCGAGCAGGCATTGCGTGCTTGCCTGGCGGCCAGTCGCGAGCATACCGAAGGTCAGCTGTGGTGCGTGTTTGGCTGCGGCGGCGATCGCGACCAGGGCAAGCGCAGCGGTATGGGGCGCGCGGTCGAAGAGCTCGCGGATCGCGTCATCGTCACCGATGACAACCCGCGCGGCGAGTCGCCCGAAAAAATTGTCGGCGAAATTCTGGCAGGCATGCAGCAGCCTGATCGGGCTTGCGTGGTACACAATCGACAGGCGGCTATCGAGTATGCGCTATCGCAGGCCGCCGCCGATGACTTGGTAGTGATCGCGGGCAAGGGACATGAGCAGGCACAGATTGTCGGTCACGAACGCCGGCCGTTCAGCGATCGCCATGTGGTCGGCAGAATATTACAGGTAAAATATGATTAGCCTGTCGTTTTCAAAACTGGCCGAAATCCTTGGCGCGGATGCGGGGGATTTGGCACCAGCCGATTTTAGCGGCGTTAGCATCGATTCGCGGCAAGCCTGCGAGGGCATGCTGTTTGTCGCTCTCGAAGGGCCAAACTTCGATGGCCACAAATTCGTCGATGCCGCTTATCGCAACGGCGCGGTCGCGGCGTTGGTGGAACGACGTATCGCGGGAGACAGCGCGCAAATCCTGGTACCCGATTGCAAGCGGGCGCTGGCGCAGCTGGCCACTTACTGGCGCCGCCGCTGCGATCCCTGTGTCGTGGCGCTAACCGGTAGTAATGGCAAGACCACGGTCAAGGAAATGCTGCATCAAATTCTGGCGCGGCAGGACGCCACCCATGCCACCCCCGGCAATCTCAACAACGATATCGGCGTGCCCTTAACCCTGTTCGAGCTCGATCCCAGGCACCGGTTCGCGATCATCGAAATGGGAGCGAATCACCGCGGTGAAATTGCCAATTTGGCTGCCATCGCCGAGCCCGACATCGTCTACGTCAACAATGTCGCGGCGGCTCATTTGGCGGGATTCGGCGATCTACAGGGCGTGATCGAAGGCAAGGGAGAGCTCTACGCCTATTGCAGGCCCGAACAGCAAGCCCTGTTCAACGCCGATGAAGTCGCCAGCGAGTATTGGCGCGGCCTGTGTGCGGCCGGACGCCAGATCAGTTGCGCGCTGGATGCTACAGCCGATGTCAGCGCTGCCTGGTCGTTGGTAGACGAGCGGCTGCAGGTCCGGTTTTGTTATCGGGGTGAAACCCGCAGCTGCAGACTCGACGTTATTGGCGAGCACAATGCACGCAATGCGCTGGCCGCGGTGGCGCTGGCTATTCTGGCCGGCGTCGATTATTCCGTCGCGGTAGCTAATCTGGACGGGTTTTCCGGAGTCAAAGGCCGTCTACAGATGCTGCCGGGTCCGGCGCATAGCCGGTTGATCGACGATAGTTATAACGCCAATCCCGATTCGCTGCAGGCCGGAATCAAGGTGCTGTGTTCGCTTAAGGGCTCGCCCTGGCTGGCGCTGGGCGACATGGCGGAGCTCGGCGACGAAGCGGAAGAGTTCCATCGCCAGGCGGCGCGAACGGCGCGCGAGCTGGGGGTTGAAAGGCTGTTCGGCGTCGGTGAAATGAGCTGCGCCGCCAGCGACGAATTCGGCGCCTCGGGTAATTGCTTCGAGGGGATCGATGAAATGGCGGCAGCCATCCTGGCGCAGATTCACCAGGGTGTAAATCTGCTGATCAAAGGATCGCGTTCCGCCGGTATGGAACGGCTGGTAAGCTTGCTGGGCCAACCGCTAAATGGGGAAGATGTCAATGCTGTATAGCTTGTCGGAATATCTCACGCAGTTCTATGGCGGCTTTAACGTATTCCAGTACCTGACCATGCGCACCATTCTCGGGGTGCTCACCGCGCTGGTGATATCACTCATCGTGGGTCCGGTGATGATCAAATACTTGAGCAGTTACAGAATCGGGCAAAGCGTGCGCGACGACGGCCCCGAAAGCCATTTCTCGAAGGCCGGTACCCCCACCATGGGTGGCGCATTAATCCTGGTGGCCATAGTTACCAGTACGCTGTTGTGGAGTGATTTGTCATCGCGCTTTGTCTGGGTCGTGTTGTTCGTCACCATCGGTTTCGGCATTATCGGCTGGATCGACGATTACAAAAAAATCGTTTACGGCAATGCCAAGGGGCTATCGGCAAAAGCCAAGTATTTTTGGCAATCGGTAATCGGGTTGAGCGCCGCACTGGCATTGTTCAACACCGCCCAGTTCCCTATCGAAACTCAGCTAATCGTCCCGTTTATCAAGGATATTCTGTTCGATCTCGGTTGGTTGTACGTGGTGCTGACCTATTTTGTCATTGTCGGCAGCAGCAATGCGGTCAACCTGACCGACGGCCTGGACGGGCTGGCGATCCTGCCAACCGTGTTGGTCGGAGGCGCGCTCGGAGTCTTTGCATATTTGACCGGGAATTTCAATTTTTCCAATTACCTCGGCATCCCTTATGTTCCGGGGGTTGGTGAGATGGTCGTATTCTGCGGTGCGCTGGTTGGCGCCGGCCTCGGCTTTCTCTGGTTCAACACTTATCCGGCGCAGGTATTCATGGGCGACGTCGGCGCGCTCTCGCTGGGCGCAGCACTCGGCGTGCTCGCCGTCATCGTGCGCCAGGAGCTGGTGCTTTTTATCATGGGCGGTATTTTCGTCGTCGAAACGGCTTCGGTGATGCTGCAGGTTGCTTCGTTCAAGTTGACCGGGCGTCGAATATTTCGCATGGCGCCGCTGCATCATCACTACGAGCTTAAGGGTTGGCCCGAGCCGCGCATCATCGTGCGCTTCTGGATAATTACCGTGGTGCTGGTGCTGATTGGACTGGCGAGTTTAAAGATTCGGTAATGCTGAAAGTGAGCCAACAATCAACAGCGCTCGAGGACGTCAACTACCTGGTAGTCGGCCTCGGTCTGACCGGCTTTTCGGTGGCGACCTATCTGCTCGAGCATGGCCTTCGCTGCCGCATCCAGGATACGCGGGATATACCGCCCTACCTGGGGCAGTTGAAATCCCGCTTCGACGCAGTCGAATTTCATTGCGGGGCGCTGACCGCCGAATTAATCGATTGGGCCGAAGTTATCGTCGTCAGTCCGGGACTATCGATCCGCCAACCCGAATTAATCGCCGCCGTCGCTGCCGGCAAGACGGTGCTCGGCGATATCGAGCTGTTCGCGCGACTGGTAAAAAAACCGGTTATCGCGATTACCGGATCCAACGGCAAGAGCACGGTAACCACGCTGGTTGGCGCCATGATCGCGCGCACTCAAAACAAGGTCGCCGTCGGCGGCAATATCGGCACTGCCGCGCTCGACCTGCTGGCGCAGGATGCCGATTACTACGTACTCGAGTTATCCAGCTATCAACTCGAGACCACGACTTCGTTACGGCCTCGGGTCGCAACCGTACTCAACCTGTGCGAAGACCACCTCGATCGATATGCCGATTATAACGAGTATATCCAGGCCAAGCTTCATATCTATCACAACGCCGTCCTGTGCGTCAGCAATCTGGATGATGCGGCGACGCGCCATGACGACGACGATGTGTGTTTTAGCCTCGATCCGCACTCCGACGCCGAGTTCCGGCTGATCGAAAATAATGATTACTGGCTCGGGCGCGGCGACGAAGCCTGGCTCAACGTCGATCAGCTCAAACTCGCTGGCAGCCATAACTGGGCCAACTGTCTCGCGGCGATGGCGATAGCATGCAGTCTGGGAATTTCGCGGTCGGCGATAGTCGAGACGCTGCGCGAATTTAGCGGTATCCCCCACCGCGGCCAATGGGTAGCCGAAATCGAAGGCGTGGAATGGATTAACGATTCCAAGGCGACCAACGTCGGCGCCGCGCAGGCATCGATCGAAGGCCGGGAGCGACCGGTGATTCTGATCGCCGGAGGGCAGTCGAAGGGGGCGGATATGTCGGTCATGCGCGCGACCATTCGCGCACGCGTCAAACGGGTGCTCTTGCTCGGCGAAGATGCCGCCCGCCTGCAACAGGCCTGGGATGGCGCCGCGGAAATCGAATGCGTGCGCGATATGCGCGCAGCGGTGCAACGGGCGCATGAGTCCGCTCGCGCCGGCGACTGCGTGCTGCTGGCGCCGGCTTGCGCCAGTTTCGACATGTACCAAAAGTTCGAACAGCGCGGTGACGATTTCATGCAGCGGGTACGGGAGCTTGCGCATGACTAGTCAAGCGATCAGGACCGCGAACCTGGCCGCCAGAGCGGAGCCGGCGCTGGCGCTCGAGTACGATCGCGTCATTCTGCTGATTTATCTGACGCTGATCTGCATCGGCCTGGTGATGGTGGCCTCGGCGTCGATCGGGATCGCCGACCAGCAGACCCTGGACCCGTTCTATTATGCCAAGCGTCAGTTTTTACGCATACTGCTGAGCCTGGCCTTAGTTTGGTTTGCTTGCAAGATACCGCTCGAGTTCTGGAAAAACTACGGCATGGCGTTGATGCTGGGTTCAATCATATTGCTCGCCGCCGTGTTGATCCCCGGGGTCGGGCATACCGTCAACGGCAGCACCCGCTGGCTGAATTTCGGCCTGTTTACTTTCCAGGTATCGGAAGTCGCCAAGCTGTTTCTGATCATCTACCTGAGCGGCTACCTGATCCGGCGCAGCGACGAAGTGCAAACCAATACCATGGGATTCGTCAAGCCGATGTTGATTCTGGCGGTGGCCAGCGGCCTACTGGTGCTGGAACCCGATTTTGGCGCGGCGGCGGTATTGCTGATGACCGGACTGGGACTGATTTTCCTGGGCGGCGTGCGTTTCGGGCAGTTTATTCTGTTCGTCATCGGTACCCTATGCATCATGGGTTTGCTGGCGGTGTCATCGCCTTATCGCCTGGCGCGCATCACCTCCTTCATCGATCCCTGGGCCGATCCTTTCAACAGCGGATTCCAGTTGACGCAATCGCTGATCGCCATCGGCAGCGGCGGTTGGTTCGGCACCGGTCTGGGCGGCAGCATACAGAAATTGTTTTACCTGCCGGAAGCGCATACGGATTTCATGTTTGCCATCTTCGCCGAAGAATTCGGCCTCGTCGGTCAAGTCTTGTTGATCGGATTGTTTGGCCTGTTTGCGGTGCGCTGTTTTTCGATTGCAAAAATGGTCTTGCTTAAACAACAGGCGTTTGCCGCCTACCTGGCCTATGGCGTCGGGCTGCTTATCACTCTGCAGGCGGTCATCAATATCGGCGTCAACATGGGCGCCTTACCGACCAAGGGTTTGACTCTGCCGTTCATCAGTTATGGCGGCAATTCGATTCTCAGCATGTCATTCGCGGTCGGTTTGGTGTTACGCGTCTACTATGAATTCCAGCAGGCCGATGCCCCCAGGGTGCCGCGCAGGAAAGCGGTGAAACGCATATGAGTGCGACTCTGCAAAAGCCGATTCTGGTGATGGCCGGGGGTACCGGCGGGCATGTGTTCCCGGCCTTGGCGGTGGCAGAAAACCTGCGCCAGCGCGGTGAAAACGTCATTTGGCTGGGTACCCGTGCCGGGCTCGAAGCACGCGTGGTGCCGGCGGCCGACTTTGCCATCGAATGGCTCAGCGTGCAGGGCCTGCGGGGTAAGGGTTTGATCACGCTGATGCTGGCGCCGTTCAGACTGATACGCGCCTGCTGGCAGGCATTATGCGTGTTGCGTCGCACCCAGCCAAAGGCGGTACTCGGAATGGGCGGATTCGTTTCCGGTCCCGGCGGCCTGATGGCTTGGCTGCTCGACATCCCGCTGTTTTTGCATGAACAAAACGCCATTGCCGGCCTGACCAATCGCCTGCTCGGCCTACTGGCGACAGCTAATTTTTTTGCCTTTCCGGAGGCCGCGCGAGGCGTGCCGCGCAGCGAGTGTATCGGTAATCCGTTGCGTGCGAGTTTCGCCGCGCAGGGTGACCCGGCGGCGCGCCTGGAGGCGCGGATGGACGCCCCGCTGCAGCTGCTGGTGATCGGCGGCAGTCTTGGCGCGGCCGCGCTGAATCGCTTTCTGCCGGCGGCCATCGCCTTACTGGATCGAGATCAACGCCCCCGCGTCTGGCATCAGTGCGGTGACAAGCATCTGCAGGTTTGCCGACAAAATTACGCCGCTGCGGACGTCGATGCCGAAGTGGTCGATTTTATCGAAGATATGCCGGCAGCTTATGCCTGGGCGGACCTGGTGGTTTGCCGCGCCGGAGCGCTTACGTTAACGGAGCTGGCTGCGACCGGCGTCGCGGCGTTACTGATTCCGTTTCCCTTCGCGGTCGACGATCACCAGTATCATAATGCGCTTTTTCTCGAATCCGCTAAGGCTGCGCAAATTCTTGCAGAAGCGAAACTCAGCGCCGAAAACCTGGCGCTCAAGTTAAAGTTCTTCGAGCAGAATCGCCCGGTACTGGTGGAAATGGGCGTTAACGCCCGGGCTTGTTTCCAGGCTGACGCGACCGAGCGCCTGGCCGCGGAGATTATTGCGGGAGCGCGATCATGACGGTGAGTTCAAAACATTTCATGCGACGCATACACAATATTCATTTCACCGGAATCGGTGGCGTCGGCATGAGCGGTATCGCCGAGGTGTTTCATAACCTGAACTATCACATCAGCGGTTCCGACATCGCCGAAAACGCAATGGTCAGGCACTTACGCGATCTCGGTATCGAAGTCGCCATCGGGCATCGCAGCGACAATATTGCCGAGGCGCATGTCGTGGTGGTGTCGAGCGCCATCGATGCCGACAATCCGGAAATAGAAGCCGCGCGCGAGCTGCGGATCCCGGTGGTGCGGCGCGCCGAAATGTTGGCCGAGCTAATGCGTTTTCGGCGCGGGATCGCGGTTGCCGGCACCCACGGCAAAACCACCACGACCAGCCTGGTGGCCAGCGTGCTCGCCCGCGGCGATATCGATCCCACCTACGTCATCGGCGGCCAGCTGATCAGCTCCGGCAGACATGCCAAGCTGGGCTTGAGCGATTATCTGGTGGCCGAGGCGGACGAGAGCGATGCGTCCTTTTTGTACCTGCAGCCGATGATGGCGATTGTCACCAATATCGACAAGGATCATCTCTCGACTTACGAGGGCGATTTTGGGCGGCTCAAGCAAACTTTCGTCGAATTTCTGCATCACTTGCCGTTTTATGGGCTCGCGGTGCTATGTATCGACGACCCTGTGGTGCGCGAAATCATCGATCAAGTGGCGCGCCCGCTGCTGACCTATGGCGAGGCCGAGGAGGCCGATGTAAGGATTACCGATATCCGGGCCCAGGGTGCTCGCACCCGATTCAAGGTGCACTTGCCCGATAGCGATACAGCGCTCGACATCGATCTCAACCTGACCGGCAAACATAACGTGCTGAACGCCACCGCCGCGGTCGGCATCGCCTGGGAACTCGGCGTTTCGCCGCAAGCGATTCGCGCCGCACTGGTCGACTTTTCCGGTATCGGACGCCGCTGCCAGATCAGCGAAAACCTCAGGGTCGCCAACGGCCGGATCATGCATATCGATGACTATGGCCATCATCCGAACGAGATTGCGGCGACCCTCGACGGCATCCGCGCGGCCTGGCCCGATAAACGACTCGCGGTATTGTTTCAGCCGCATCGCTATACGCGTACCCGAGATTTGTTCGAGGATTTCAGCCAGGTCTTGTCCGAAGCCGATCGGCTGATCCTACTCGATGTCTATCCGGCGGGAGAGAGTCATATCAAAGATGCCGACGGCCGCGCGCTGGCGCGCTCTATCCGCGGCCGCGGCCAGGTCGACCCGGTGTTCGTCGAAAACCTGGAAGGTCTCGATCAGGTGGTGGAAACCGTACTACAGGACGGCGATATATTCGTCACTCTCGGCGCCGGCAGCATCGGCGCCTGGTCGGCTGAGTTTCTGGCGCGGCATCAGCCGGCCGGGAAGGGTAAATGAACGTGGCCACCGATTACTCACCCCGCGGCAGCTTATTGTTTGACGAACCCATGTCAAAACATACCAGCTGGCGGCTGGGCGGACCCGCCGATCGCTACTACGTGCCGCTCGATCTGGCGGATTTGCAGGCTTTTCTGGCCGGCCTCGACGCCGATATCGAGCTGCTTTGGGTTGGTCTGGGCAGTAACCTGCTGGTACGCGATGGCGGTATCCGTGGCCAGGTGGTCGCACCGCTAAATGCGCTCAGTGAAATTCATTTGCAGGACGATGGCAAGGTCTATGCCGAGTGCGGAATCAGTTGCGCCAAACTGGCGCGTTTTTGCCAAAAGAACGGACTGGCCGGCGCCGATTTCTTTGCCGGTATTCCGGGTACGATCGGTGGCGCACTGACGATGAATGCGGGGGCTTTCGGCGGTGAAACCTGGGCCGTCGTAGAGCGGGCCGTCATGATCGATCGGCGCGGCAAGTTAAGCGAGCGCCGGCCGCGGGATTTCGGGATTGGCTATCGTCACGTCGACTTGCCGCCCAAGGAATGGTTCGCCGCCGCCGTATTTCGCTTCGAGCGGCGCGCCGCCGATGATGTTTCCAGCATCCGTGAGCTATTGCAGCAACGCAACGCCACGCAGCCGATCGGTCAGCCTTCCTGCGGTTCGGTATTCAAGAATCCACCGGGTAAACACGCGGCGCAGCTAATCGAGGCCGCGGGTCTCAAGGGATTCCGCCTCGGCGGTGCCTGCGTATCGGAGAAGCACGCCAATTTTATCATCAGCAATGAAACCGCCACCGCCAGTGATGTCGAGGCGCTGATCGAACACGTACGCCGCCGGGTCGAGGATCGCTTCGAGGTGCGGCTGGAAACCGAGGTGCGCATCGTGGGTGAAAGCCGATGAGTGGGATTTTATCGAAACCCGCCGCCGGCACGGCCGAGAAATGCGGTCGCGTGGCGGTGTTAATGGGCGGCGATTCCGCCGAGCGCGAAGTTTCGCTGAACAGCGGCAACGCGGTGTATCAGGCCCTGCTGGAAGCCGGTGTCGATGCGATCCCGGTGGATTTGCAGGCGCGCGCTTTCCATCAACTCGCGCAACTCGAAGTTGACCGGGTGTTTAATCTGTTGCACGGTCGCGGCGGCGAGGACGGCACTATCCGCGCCGTGTTGGACTTGCTCGGCCTGCCGAGTACCGGTAGCTGCGTCGTCGCGCTGGCCTTGACCATGGATAAGGTATTGACCAAAAAAGTAATTCGCTGCAGCGGAATTCCGACCCCCGATTTTATGGAATTGCACCGCGAGGCCGACTGTGAGCGGTTATTGGCGGATTTCGGATTGCCGGTATTCGTAAAGCCGGTATTAGAAGGATCGAGTATCGGCATGACCCCGGTGTATGCGGCCGACGATCTGTTCCCCGCCTGGAAAAAAGCATGTCGCTATGGTGCCGTGTTCGCCGAACGATTTATCGACGGTGGCGAATACACCGCCGCTTTTATCGGCGACCAGGTGCTGCCGTTGATCAAGCTCGATACGCCGCGTGAATTCTATGATTACGAGGCCAAGTACCTGGCCGACGACACCATTTATACCTGCCCCAGCGGTCTCGACGACGACAAGGTGAACGAAATCAACGACCTCGTCAGACGAACCATCAGCGCAACCCGTGTTAGCGACTGGGGCCGGGTCGACCTCATGCTCGATGCGCAGCAGCAGCCTTGGGTAATCGAAGTCAATACCGTTCCCGGCATGACCGATCACAGCCTGGTGCCGATGGCCGGACGCGCCGCCGGTCTGGAAATGCCCGATTTGGTACTCAAGATTCTCGAAGCAACGCTGACAGGAGAGGGCGCAGATGTTTAAATTTCGCAAACAGAGCGCCCAGGCAAAGCGCACCACACCGACCTCGCAGACAAGTTCGTTACAGTGGCGTAAATCTTACAACTGGATATTCCTGTTGTTGCCGCTGATCCTTGCCGGCTACTCGCTGGCGCGGGTCGACGAAATGTTACCGATTCGTGCGATTCAACTAGGCGGAAGCTTCGAAAATCTCGATCAGTCAGAAGTAGAACAAGCGCTGCAGCAGTACCTCGGTCAAGGTTTCTTTTCGCTCGACATTCATCACCTACAGCAACTATTGCATCAGAAGCCCTGGACCGAGTCGGTTTCGGTGCGCCGCATCTGGCCCGACAAGCTGCGCGTTACGATTACCGAAAAGCAACCGGTGGCGCGTTGGGATGAAGGCCACCTGCTGAGCGATACGGCCAGCGTTTACCCGGCAGACACCCGCTTGTTCGCCCATTTGCCGATCGTACATGCCGCCAGCCATCGACCGCAATGGGCGCTGCATCGGTTTTACGCGCTGCAGACGCGCTTCGAGCGCGTCGACGAGCGGCTGCTGGCTTTGCGTGTCGACAGCCGCGGCGCGTTCGATGTCGAATTGATCAACGGTTTGAAGATCAAACTCGGGCGGCAGGATATCGATCGCAAGATCGATCGCCTGGTCAGCATATACCTGCAGCAAATCCTGCCCCGGCGCGAGCAGATTCGGCGTCTCGACCTGCGTTACAGCAACGGTTTTGCCGTTGCCTGGAAAAAAGAGCTGCTACAGGGACGCGACAAAGCATCAATCTGGAGTAACAGTAATGTCTAAAAAGACGTCGAGCAACCTGATCGTCGGGCTTGATATCGGCACCTCCAAAGTGGTGGCGATTGTCGGAGAGGTTACCGTCGAGGGTGATATCGATATTATCGGCATCGGCACGCAGCCTTCGCGCGGCTTGAAGAAAGGTGTCGTGGTCAATATCGAGTCGACGGTGCAATCGATTCAACGCGCGGTCGAAGAAGCCGAATTGATGGCGGGCTGCCAGATCCGCTCGGTATACGCCGGCATAGCCGGCAGCCATGTTCGCAGTATCAATTCCCATGGCATTGTTGCGATCAAGGATAAGGAAGTCACGCCGGCGGATGTGGCGCGTGTTATCGATGCCGCCAAAGCCGTCGCGATCCCGGCCGATCAGCGCATCCTGCACGTGTTGCCGCAGGAATTCGTGATCGACAACTCCGAGGGAATTCGCGATCCCATCAGCATGTCCGGCGTGCGCCTCGAGGCCAAGGTACACCTGGTAAGCGGCGCCGTGAGTGCGGCCCAGAACATCATTAAATGTGTGCGCCGCTGCGGTCTCGAAGTCGATGATGTCATCCTCGAGCAGCTGGCTTCCGCCAGTTCGGTACTGACCGAAGACGAAAAAGAGCTCGGCGTCTGCCTGGTCGACATCGGGGGCGGCACCACCGATATCGCCGTGTTTTCCGACGGCGCGATCCGTCATACCGCGGTAATCCCGATAGCGGGCGACCAGGTGACCAATGACATCGCGGTGGCATTGCGAACGCCGACCCAGTACGCCAACGATTTAAAGGTCCAGTACGCCTGCGCATTGCGTCAACTGGCGGCCGACGACGAAACCATCGAGGTGCCCAGCGTCGGCGACCGCGAACCACGGCGGCTGGCGCGGCAAACGCTGGCCGAGGTAGTGGAGCCGCGTTACGAGGAATTGCTGAGCCTGGTGCAGGCCGAGTTGCGCCGCAGCGGGTTCGAGGAAATATGCGCCGCCGGCGTAGTACTGACCGGGGGTAGTTCAAAAATGGAAGGCGCGATCGAGCTGGCGGAGGAGATTTTTCATATGCCGGTTCGATTGGGTTATCCGCAGTATGTTTTGGGGCTGGTCGACGTCGTACGCAACCCGATTCATGCCACGGGTGTTGGGCTGTTGCTGTTTGGAAACAAGCAACAGTCCGGCTTGTCCGGTTACCAACTGGACGATCAAAACGAAGCCGGACTATTAGCACGCATGAAAAGCTGGTTTCAGGGTAATTTTTAATTTTATATGCAAGAGGACTAAAACATGTTTGAACTGATGGATTCACACTCCAAAGACCCGGTGATCAAGGTCATTGGTGTCGGTGGAGGCGGCGGTAACGCCGTACAGCACATGGTTTCGGCGGGTATAGAAGGCGTCGAATACATGTGCGTTAACACCGATGTGCAGGCGCTCAAAAAGATGGACCTGCGAACGACAATGCAAATTGGATCCAGCATTACCAAGGGTCTCGGTGCGGGCGCCGACCCGGGAATCGGCCGCCAGGCGGCATTGGAGGATCGCGAACGCATTCAGGAAGCGATCGAGGGTTCGAACATGCTGTTTGTCACCGCCGGCATGGGCGGTGGTACCGGCACGGGCGCGGCCCCGGTGATCGCGCAAATAGCCAAGGAAATGGGTATTCTGACGGTCGCGGTAGTAACCAAGCCATTTGCCTTCGAACGCAGCAAGCGCATGTCGCAGGCGGAATCCGGTATCAAGGAACTGGCTAATGTGGTCGATTCCCTGATCACGATCCCGAACGACAAGTTGATGCCGGTACTCGGCAAGCAAACTTCGCTGCTGGAAGTGTTCGAAAAGGCCAACGACGTGTTGCGCGGCGCAGTTCAGGGTATCGCCGAACTGATTACCTGTCCCGGCCTGATCAACGTCGATTTTGCCGACGTGCGTACGGTCATGTCCGAGATGGGTATGGCGATGATGGGCTCGGGCGCCGCCACCGGCGACAATCGCGCCAAGGAAGCGGCCATGGCGGCGATCTCGTCACCGTTGCTGGAGGACGTTAATATCTCCGGCGCCCAGGGCATCCTGGTCAATGTCACCGCGGGTCTGGATCTGGCCATCGGTGAACTCGACGACGTCGGTACCGCGATCACGGAGTTGGCTTCGGCCGATGCCAATGTCGTGGTCGGCACGGTAATCGATTCGAATATGACCGATGGCGAGTTGCGCGTCACCATGGTGGCCACGGGACTCGGCAGCGACCGGGTTTTGTCCGGGGTACAGGCCGCGGCGGCGATTCAGCCGGAAAGCAATGGCGAAGTCGATTACAAGAAACTGGAAAGGCCGACGGCGATTCGGCAAAAAATAGTCGGCGACAGCGTCGAAATTCCGGAAGACAAGGAAAGCATGGAATATCTCGAAATTCCGGCATTTCTGCGTCGTCAGGCGGACTAACGGGCACTCCTCTTGCCTGGAGAATTGGTTCAGGGATGAACCATGACTCCTTAATCCCTCGGATAGCGCCATCTTCATGAGCGATGCGGTTTCACTGGCCCCACGGGATTTCGTGGCCGAAGGCACCGACCGCAAGTGTTTTCGGCATCCGCAACACCCCGATCGTTGCATCAAAATTCTGCATCCGGAGCGACGCCCGGGCCGATTCTGGCGCGAGATCAGGTATTACATGACCCTGCGTCGGCGCGCGGTCGACTTTCATCATCTCACCCGCTTTCATGGTTTGCTCGATACCAATCTGGGCAAAGGCGCGATCTTCGATCTGGTGTTGGACGACGACGGCCGGGTATCCCGATCGCTGGAATATTACCTCGCGTTAAACGATCACGCCTTCAACGACTGGGTGGTCGGAGAAATCGAATCTCTAAAACAGAATTTGTATCGGCAATGGGTCGTGTTTCACGATTTGAATCCGACCAACATCCTGGTTAAACGCCTCGGTTTCGACGAGTATAGCCTGGTCGTGATCGACGGTATTGGCCACAATCATTTCCTGCCGTTGGCGAGTTTCAGCCGGGCCTATGCGTGCAAAAAAATAGTTCGTGTCTGGAATCGGCGTTACCGGCAATGGTATGGCGCCTTCCCGCTGGTGGTCGGCCGACTCAAACCCTACCCGATAATCTAGTCACGCAGCATAGACGGCAGCTTTGAGAATCAGTCGCCGTGATTTCTGCCGAGTTTTGATTTGAGCCAGTAGTCGAGCGAAAACCAGCCGCCGCCGTAGAGTACCGTAGTCAACAGCATCGATCCCCACAGGTAGTGCCATACCAACCCGGCGCCCTTCGCCAGGGTCGCATAATAGGAAACCACGGCGACAATATTGATAAAGGAGAGCGCAATGGCGGTGAAACGCGTGCCCAACCCGGCGATCAAAATCACGGGAAACACCAGTTCACCGAAGGTCGCGAGATAGGCCGCGAGCTCGAAGTTCAACAGCGGTACCTGGTATTCGTATTCGAACAACACCAGCGTGGTATCCCAGTCGCCGATTTTGTGCAGACCCGATTTCAGGAATACCCAGGCGACATATACCCTGATAAACAACAGAAAGGGCGCCTGCAGTTTTGACAGCATATCGCTCATCGTCTGCGTCGGCGCATCCAGCTTTTCTACTAACCCCATCATGCGGCTTCCCCGTATTATTGTTTAGGTTGATAGGAGCTTTGAACCGGGCCGCTAAGAAAAGTTCCTTAACCAGGCGCCTCGCCGAGGGAACTTACTCAGAGTAAATTGTAAGCGGATTAGATCGAGGCGATACGCTCGGCCTGCTGGCGCAGGCTGTTGAGCGCGGATTCGGCATCGGCGAGCTTATCTTTTTCCTTGTCGACCACCGCCTCCGGCGCGCGCGCCACGAAATTTTCGTTAGCCAGCTTGGCGCTGATGCGCGCGACTTCCTGCTCCAGTTTGCCGATGTTTTTCTGTAGCCGCGCGCGTTCGGCCTGTTTGTCAATCAATCCCGCCAGCGGAATCAACAATTGCATGTCTCCTACCAGCGAAGTTGCCGCGTCCGGCGCCTGCATTTCGGCTTCGAGCCAGGTGATCGAATCGAGTTTCGCCAGCGACCCCAGCAGGCCGCGATTGTTTTCGATGTGTTGCTGATCTTGACTACTACCATGCCGACAAATCACCGGCAGCGGCTGCCCGGGTTTGAGATCATTTTCGGAACGAATCTGGCGCACGCCCATGATGAAGCGCTTGACCCAGTCGAGCTCGGTCAGCACCGCGTCGTCGATCAGCGTCGGGTCCGCTTGCGGATAGCCGCGGCGCATGATGGTTTCACCCTCGGTCCAGGCCAGCGGGGCGACTCGTTGCCAAAGTTCTTCGGTGATATAAGGCATGATCGGATGCAGCAGGCGCAGGATAGATTCGAGCACCGTAACCAGCGTATGGCGTGCCGCTTTTTTCGCCGCCACCGGGTAGTCATCTGAATACAATACCGGTTTGGACAATTCGATATACCAGTCGCAATAGTCGTTCCAGACGAATTCATAGAGATCGCGCGCCACCAGATCGAAACGATAGTTTTCGATATGCGCGGCGACATCTCCGCCGACTTGTTGCAGGCGTGCGATAATCCATCGATCCGCCAGCGTTGGGCTGCCCGCGGTGCAATCTTCGCCCTCGGTGTTCTGTAATACATAACGGGTCGCGTTCCACAGCTTGTTGCAAAAGTTGCGGTAACCCTCGATGCGCCCGAGGTCGAAACGAATATCGCGTCCGGTGGTGGCCAGCGCGGTAAAGGTGAATCGCAGCGCGTCGCTGCCGTAGGCCGGGATGCCGGCCGGGAAATGCTTGCGCGTGGCGGCCTCGATTTTAGGCGCCATCTCGGGTTGCATCAGCCCGGTGGTGCGTTTGGCCAGCAGGTCGTCGAGCGAAATACCGTCGATTAAGTCGAGCGGATCGAGCACATTGCCCTTGGATTTCGACATTTTGTTGCCGTCGGCATCGCGCACCAGCCCGTGAATATACACTTGATGAAAAGGCACTTCGTCCATGAACTTGAGGCCGAACATAATCATGCGCGCGACCCAGAAAAAGATAATGTCGAAACCGGTGACCAGCACGCTGGTTGGATAAAACGCCTGCAATGCCGGGTCGTCGCGGTCGGGCCAGCCAAGCGTGCTGAATGGCCATAACGCGGACGAAAACCAGGTGTCCAGCACGTCTTCGTCTTGGCTTAGTTCGACGTCGTCGGCCAGACCGAATTTTTCCCGCACCTGGTCGACGTTGGCGGCAACATAGATATTGCCATAGTTGTCGTACCACGCGGGGATGCGGTGTCCCCACCACAGCTGGCGCGAGATACACCAGTCCTGGATATCTTCCATCCAGTTGTAATAGGTTTTGCTCCAGTTGTCCGGGATAAAGCGAATGCGACCCTGCTTGACCGCTTCGATCGACGGTCTCGCCAGGGGTTCGGCGCGCACGAACCACTGGTCGGTCAAATAGGGTTCGATGACCACGCCCGAGCGGTCGCCGTAAGGCCGTTTGTAAACATGCTCCTCGGCCTTGACCAGCAGACCCGCGGCATCGAGATCCTTGACAATTTGGTCGCGCGCCGCGAAGCGCTCCATGCCCTGGTAAGCGAGCGGCGCGTTCTCATTCATGATGGCATCGATAGTGAACAGGTTGATCACTTCCATCTCGTGACGTTGCCCGACTTCGTAGTCATTGAAATCGTGCGCCGGCGTGATCTTGACGCAGCCGGTTCCGAACTCGGGATCGACGTATTCGTCGGTGATAATCGGGATAATGCGGGTCGTCAGCGGCACCTGTACCTGCCGGCCGATAAATTTAAGATAACGCCGATCGCCCGGGCTGACCGCGAGCACGCCGTCCGCCAGGATGGTTTCGGGCCGGGTGGTGGCAATCTCTAAGTGCGTCACGCCATCGATCGGGCCGTCCACCAACGGGTAACGTACGTGGTAGAGGAAACCCGTTTCTTCCTCGTTGATGACTTCGAGATCGGAGATCGCGGTATGCAGCACCGGATCCCAGTTGACCAGACGTTTACCGCGGTAAATCAAGTCTTCTTCGTAGAGCTTGATGAATACTTCCTGGACCGCGGCGGACAAACCCTCGTCCATGGTGAATCTTTCGCGTGACCAGTCGGGGGACGCGCCCATGCGGCGCAGCTGGCGCGTGATGGTGTCGCCGGATTCGGCTTTCCATTGCCAGACGCGCTCGGTAAAGGCTTCGCGGCCGAGGTCGTGGCGGGTTTTGCCTTCTTGTGCGAGCTGGCGCTCGACCACCATCTGGGTCGCGATGCCGGCGTGATCGGTGCCCGGCTGCCACAGGGTATTGTCACCCTTCATGCGGTGATAACGAATCAGGGTATCCATGATCGTGTCCTGGAAAGCGTGCCCCATGTGCAGGCTGCCGGTCACGTTCGGCGGCGGGATAACGATGCAGTAGGGATCGCCTTCGCCGCTGGCGGCAAAATAGCCTTTGTCTTCCCAGCGCTGGTACCAGGTCTGTTCAATCGAGTGCGGATCGTAAGTCTTTTCCATCTCTCAGGCGGCGTAAATCAAAGGGCGCGATTATACCTTGCCCCCTCGGGCTTTTGCACTGTTTCCGTGGTCCCCGATTGAAAGGTTTCCAGGTCGCTTTGTCGGGGTCTGAACCCAGGCTTGCCAACCTTTGGATGCTCGGGGACAGACCAAATGCCGTCCACCTGCCAAATTCCCCCAGGCATCGAGCGGCGTTTGCTCTGTGCCCTCGAAGCAACCTGGAACCCCCAATCGAAGGAACCTGCTAGGTCAAGGTTTATTTAAATTTCGCTGAATGGCGATTTTGATTTCCTGCCAGGCGAGTTCGATGTGCTTGTCGAGAATGCGGCGAATGCTTTGTTCGAGCGCGGGGTTGTTCTTGAACGGATCGATGACACCCAGTTCGGGTTCGGTCCGATCTGACCCGGGGGCGGCGATCTCGATATCTTCGATATAAGAACCGGCAGTGCTGATTTCCAGATCTTCGTCCAGTCCCAGATCGGAAATCTTGATTTCGCTATCCGCATCGATCAAGTCGGTTAAGGTGGGAATGTCGCTTTGATCGCTCATAGATTGACGTGGTTTAGCGGGTAACCGCGCTCCTTGTAAAAACTGTAATTCGAGCGCGCTTGCTGCCGGTTGTCGTCGGTTACCAGTTCGATGACGCGTTCAAACTGGGCAAAATAAGACGGCACCGATGCTGATAGATTGATCAGCAGCTGGCGGTCACCCTGGGGATCGGGATTATCGTGAATCAATATCGGGGGAATCGGACTCGCGCCGGCGTCGGTGTCGTGCGGCAGGAAACTGTCGTCGCGGAAAGTCCACAGCTTTTGGTCCAGGTACTGGCTTTGTTGCGGGTTTAGGGTCAATAGCAGGGTGAACTGATTACTATCGTAGGCTTTCTCGCATAGCCGGCACACGACTTGATCATAGCGGTGGCGTTCGGGGTTCAACTGGTAAAAGTCGACGCGTGTCATGATTTCACCTGACTCAGCAGATACTGAGTCAGCAAGGGTACCGGACGTCCGGTCGCGCCCTTGTCTTCGCCCGATTTCCATGCGGTGCCGGCGATGTCAAGATGTGCCCATTTATAGGCTTGGGTAAAACGCGATAGAAAGCAGGCTGCGGTGATGGTGCCCGCATCACGCCCACCGATATTCGCCATATCGGCGAAATTGCTTTTGATCTGGTCTTGGTATTCATCCCACAGCGGCAGTTCCCAGATTTTGTCCTCGATCTGCTCGCCGCATTTGATCAGGTCGTCGATCAGGGCCCGATTATTGCCCAGCACGGCGGACGGGATTTTGCCCAGCGCAACGATACAGGCGCCGGTCAGGGTGGCGATATCGATGACGCAGCGCGGCTTGAACTTGTCGGCGTAGGTCAGCGCATCGCACAAAATCAGGCGTCCTTCGGCATCGGTGTTCAGGATTTCGATGGTTTGGCCCGACATGCTGCTCACGATGTCACCCGGTTTGGTGGCGAGACCGTCGGGCATGTTTTCGGTCGCCGGAACAATGCCGACCACGTTGATCGGCAGCTGTAGCTGGCTGACCGCCTTGAGCGTGCCCAGCACCGAAGCCGCGCCGCACATGTCGAACTTCATTTCGTCCATGGCGGCGCCGGGTTTGAGTGAAATGCCGCCGGTGTCGAAGGTGACGCCCTTGCCCACTAGCGCAATCGGTTGCTGTTTCGCCGCGGCGCCGCGGTATTCCAGCGTAATCAGTTTGGCCGGCTGCCGGCTGCCCGCACTCACCGATAACAGCGAACCCATCTTCAGCCGTTTCATATCAGCTTCCTCGAGTACATTGAGACGCACGCGTTTGTCGCTCCGGGCCAATTGCCGGGCCTGCCGTGCGAGGTAAGCCGGGGTGCAGACATTGGCGGGCAGATTGCCCAGGTCGCGCGCCAGCTCCATGCCGGCGCTAATCGCGTTGGCTTCTGCGATTGCCGACCTGGCTTTGGCCGCTGCGCCGCGAGCAATATTGAATCCCAGCTTGCGCAATCCCTTGCGGCGTTCCTGCTTACCGCTTTTTAGTTGATCGAAATGATATTCGCTGTTACTCAGGAGTAGTGCGCTATGCCGGATTTTCCAGGCTAGGTCGCGTCCTTTGAGTTTGATTTCATCCGCGTAAAACTCGGCCTCGCGCGCGCCCGAAGCGCCCAGGGCACCGGCGATGGCATTAATCACGCGGCTAAAGCCGCGTTCATTCATGTCGCTTTCCTTACCGCAGCCAACCAGCAGTATGCGCTGCACTGCCAACCCGGGAATCGACGACAAAAGCAAGGTTTGCCCCAGTTTAGCCTCCATGTCGCCGCGTTTCAGGATAGCGCTCAGGTATCCCTTGCTTGCCTTGTCGACCCGCTGCCCGCTGGGGGACAGCTTGCGGCCTTGGCCAACGGTTATTATCTGGCAGGCCCCGCGGGCACTTTCGGGCGCGTTGTGCTTAACAATAAATTCCATGGTCTTCCCGGTGTCGATTGTTTTGATAACGCGCTAAGATACGTGAAGTCTCAGAAAAAACCAGTCGAAAATGTTTAATAGTTCAGCCTGGTTTAAGCTGGCACCGAATAGACTCTGGCATTCGAAGGCGATCCCAAACTTTACCAATGCGAAACATAATTACAGGCTACCTGGCTCGGGAGGTTCTGAAAACCAGCGTTGCGACCTTGCTGGTGCTGTTTGTCATTCTGGTCAGCAATGCGCTCGGCCGGGTGCTCGCCGATATCGCCGATGGCGATATTCCGCGGCAGGCGCTGTGGCCGGTATTGTTGAGCCAGTCGATCAATATTCTGTCGTTGTTGCTGCCGATAAGCCTGTTTCTGGGTATCGTCTTCGCCTTTGGCAGGATGTACAAGGATCATGAAATTGTCGTCATGAACGCCTGCGGTATCGGCTACCGCGAATTTTACCGGCCGGTAGCTATGGTGTTATTACCGGCATTAGTATTTAGCGCCTATGCCAGCCTGTGGCTGAATGCGCAGGTGCAGCGCAAGGCGCAGGTAATCATCGATCGCGGCCAGACCCAGCATGAGTTTCAGCAGATGAAAGCGGGTCAATTCAACCAGAGCGAGAGTGGCGATCTGGTTTTTTTCATGGAGTCGATCAGCGCCGATCGCCTCGAACTGCAAAACGTTATCATCAGCCAGACCCGGGATGACTATCGCGCGCTGGAAATCGCCGACAGAGGGCGTCAAAAAGTAGAAGAAAAAACGGGCGACCTGTTTCTTGTCGTGGGTCCCGGCGAGCGTTACGAAGGGCGGCCGGGAGCCGCCGAACACCGGTTAATCAATTATGAGCAGCATGGTATTTTGATCGAAAACAAGAACCAGCCGGCGGCAGCGAAAAAGCGCAGCGAACAAATGACCCTTAACGAACTCTGGGCCTCGCCCAAGCCGGGCCACAAGGCGGAACTGCACTGGCGCATTGCAGTGCCGATGGTGTTGCTGGTATTGGGATTGATTGCGGTTCCGCTGGCCTACATCGCGCCGCGGCAGGGTCGATTCGGCAAGGTCGGGTATGCGTTGTTAATTTACATCGTTTATTTCAATTTAATGGCGCTGACGCGCGCGCAGCTCGAGGCCCAGGCGTTTCCGGTCATACTGAATTTTTGGTGGGTGCATCTGGTTTTCCTAGGCCTTGCCTGCGCCTTGCTCTATCAGCGCAATCGTGGATTCTTTTTTACGCGGGAAGCGGCATGATTATCAATCGCTATATCCAGCGCAGCATCCACCTTGGTACCCTCGGCGCGCTTTTGTTGCTGGTCAGCCTGAGCCTTTTTTTTCTCATGGTACAAGAGCTCGACGATTTGGGTGGGGGTTACGGTGTGCGGCAGATGTTTGAATATCTCGCCCTTAGCACGCCTGGAACAATAGTGGAATTCATGCCGCTCGCGGTTTTACTGGGAAGCATGCTGAGCCTGGGCGCGCTCGCCGGTAATAGTGAAATCATTGCAATGCAAGCCTCGGGTGTTTCTTTATTTCGACTACTGGCCGCGGTGCTGCAGGCAGCCCTGATGCTCGCACTGATCAGCTTTCTGTTGGCTGATTGGGTGGTCCCGGACAGCGAGACCGGCGCCAGCAGGCTAAAAAGCGGGGCGCAGGAAACCACTACAGCGCTGCAGTCGGGCGAAGGTTTATGGATAAAGGACGGCACTCGGGTAGTTCATGTGCAGGCGTTGTTACCGAACGGATACGCGCGCGATATCGAAATTTACCAACTGGACGAATTCGGCAAGCTGGTCGCCACGCTGCGCGCCGCGCATGCGGTTCCCATTGATCAGGGATGGGAGTTACAGCAGGTCGAGCAGTCAATCATTGCTTCACCGGCTGTTGCGACCCGACATTTCGAACGCCTGGTATACGAGGGGCGTCTGTCGCGCGAACTGCTGCAGGTTTTGATGATCGAACCGCGCAAGATGTCGAGCATGGATTTGCAGGCTTACCTGAGTTTCCTCGATGAAAACCGACTCGATTCACGTGTCGAAAAATTGATTTTCTGGAAAAAACTGCTGGCGCCGTTAACCATTGTTGCTATGTGTCTGCTGGCATTGCCGTTCGTGCTGGGATCGCAGCGTCAGTCCAGCGGCGGGCAGCGCCTGTTGATCGGGATTCTGCTGGGACTGGCCTTCGTAGTTACCGATCGCCTGCTGACTCAACTCGGCATCCAACTCGCGTTAAATTCCTTGGTAGTGGCGCTGCTGCCAAACTTGCTGTTTTTATCGCTGGCAATTTTTTTGTTGATCAAAAAGCAGTCACACAACATCGGCTTGTTTGCCGGGCGCCAGCGATGACACGTCGATAATACTGGTCTGACTGAGTCTGTCATGCCAGGTATAAGGCTTGAATAGTCGCCAGAAATAACCCAAACCGAAACAACTAAACGACAATAGCGCGAACAGGAGACGCAGGTAACTGCCGCCCCAACTCGGGTTGCCGCCGAATTCGGAAACGATACGAATTTTCCAGGCGCGCATGCCGAGCGTTTGGCCGGACTTGTGCCAGAACCATGCGTAAAAAGTAAACAGCGAAAATAAAAGATAGAGACTGAAGGCCGGATTTGACTCGATCGCTTCGCCCCGGTTGAATAACAATGCGATTGCGGCGGCGAAAAACAGCACCGCGAAAATCAGTAAACTATCGTACAATATTGCCGCAAATTGTTTGAACAAACTTGCGGGTGGGCAATCACGAAATTTATCGGTAGACATAGAACGAAGCGGCTTTGACTCGACTGTTTATAACGCAACAAAAAAGATTTTGCTACGCGCAAAAATAAAAACAAATTCAGGTAACATTTTTCGAACACGCAACTATAATACAGATCGAGAAATCTTAGCAGCATTCCTAATAATACTGACGTGCTATTGTATTTTTGTGAATGCTTTTTATAATGACAGCCGTTTGTAAACGTAAGTAAACGTAAGTAAACGTGAGGAGACTGGACGATGGCGACAGCAAAGACAGCAGCAAAGTCGAAGTCAGTAGTTAAAGCGAAAAAACCTGCAGTGAAGAAAAAGGCAGCCAAACCCGCAGTTAAAAAGAAAGCGACAAAACCCGCTGTAAAAAAAGTAGTAAAGCGCAAAGCAAGCCGACCCGCGGTTAAAAAGAAAGTCGTCAAGAAAGCGGCAAAACCCGCTGCCAAGAAAAGACCCGTTGCGAAGAAGAAAGCTGCCGCAAAGGCAATATCTCCCGCCAAGTTCAAAGCCGCAGAAGCCAAGATCAAGGCACAGGCACGGGATATCCTGCGCTTGAAGAATCAGCTCAAAGCGGTTAGTAAGTCTATTGCAAGCGCGGCTAAAGCGGCCAAGCCGAAAAAGAAATAATAACAACGGATGTAACTAATAAGTAGTAATCTAGAGGCGCAGCTTGCTGTGCCTTTTTTTATGCTTATGAAAAAAACGTCTACCGACTATAGTGATCCAGAAATTGATCGATTCATCGATAGCTTGTGGTCGCAAAAAGGTCTGGCCGAATTAACCCTGCGCGCCTATCAACAGGATTTGCGTCAGTTTTCCCACTGGCTGGTGAAGCAAGACGGCCGTCTCATCGAGGCAGATCAAGCCGATATCCAGCGCTACCTGGCGGAACGATTTGACGCAGGCGCCTCGGCGCGCTCCAACGCGCGCTTGTTGTCGACGCTGAAGCAATATTACCGACATTTAATTCGCATCGGAGCGCGCCGGGATAATCCTACCGCCTTGATCAGCGCGCCCCGCATTCAGCGCAGCTTGCCGCAGTCCTTGGCTGAAAGCGATATCGATAAATTGTTGGCCGCGCCAGACCTCGAGAGTGCCTACGGGATGCGTGACCGTTGCATGCTGGAACTCATGTACAGTTCGGGATTACGGGTCAGCGAACTGGTCGGGTTGCAGTTGAATCAGGTCAATACCAAACTGGGGCTGGTGCGACTCGTCGGCAAGGGCAATAAGGAGCGCGTGGTGCCGGTCGGTGAAGAAGCGCTGTACTGGTTGTCGGTTTATGTAAAACAGGCACGGCCCAGCCTGCAGCGGGCGAAGTCGAACAGCGATGCCCTGTTTCTGTCGAGCCGCGGTAGTGGCATAACGCGCCAGGCGTTCTGGCAAAACATCAAAAAGCACCTGCTGCAGGCGGGTGTGAAAACCCTATTCTCGCCACACTCGTTACGGCACGCGTTTGCCACGCACTTGCTCAATCATGGCGCGGATTTGCGCACCGTGCAAATGCTGTTGGGTCATAGCAGCCTGTCGACGACTCAGATCTATACCCATATCGCGCAGGAACGCCTGGCGTCGCTACACGCCGAACATCATCCCAGAGGTTAAAGCGTTCCCGATGCTGGGGGCAGGACTTCAGGCCTGCCTCCCTCGAAGTGACGATCAGTGCAGCAGCGTGAAAAGCTTGCGGCGGTATTTCTGAACGCTGGGGTGTTCGCCGCCGAGCATGTCGAATAATTCGAGCAAGCCCCTACGTCCGGCATCGTCATCATAACCACGATCGCTGCGCATGACCTGCAGCAGACACTCCATCGCATTCTCGTAGTCACCCTGGGCACTCAGGCGGCGGCTTTTTTGCATCATCGCCTCGAGATCCTGCGAGTTGGTCGCGAGCCGTTGCTCGATTTCATCCAGCGACGGTAAATCGGCTAGCTGGGCCGCCAGCTTGATCTCGGCGCGCAGCTTGATCGCCCCGTCCAGCTTGTTGCCGTCTTCATCGAGATTATCCAGCAGCGCGAGCGCACTCTCGCTGTCGCCTTGCGCGTATACCATTTGTGCGATGGTGACCTTGAGTTCGGCATTGTCGGGATCCTTGGCCAGCGCCTGATTCAGCATTTCCAGCGCCGCTTCGGTTTGACCCTGCTGGTAGGCCGTCATCGCGGCCTGCATTAACTGGTCCGTCTCGGAAACAATATGCTTGTCCAGCATTGCCCGGATATCGGATTCCGGCAGCGCGCCCATGCGTTCATCGACCAGCTGGCCCTGGTAAAAAAGTTTCATCGTCGGCAGGCTCTTAATGCCGAAATGCGCAGCCAGTTCCTGCTCGGCGTCGGCATTTACCTTGGCCAGTTCGAACTTGCCGCCGTACTCCTCGGCGAGTTTGGCGAGCATCGGCATAATGGTTTGGCAGGGTTGACACCAATCGGCCCAGAAATCAACCAGCACGGGCTTGGTCATCGATTTTTCCAGCACCAGTTGCTGGAAATTCTGCATACCGACATTGTGAATATAGGGTGACTCGCTCATAATACGGAACCTGGAAAAAGATGCGCATTATATCAGGCTGATGCTCATGTATTTCAAGAGTCTGAGACCGCGTAATCACACAGCTCAGGAAGCATCACATTTGAAAAATCAGTACGACGCCGCCTCGATCGAGGTATTAACGGGGCTCGAACCGGTCAAGAAACGACCGGGCATGTATACCGACACCACCAGACCCAATCATCTCGCCCAGGAGGTGATCGATAACAGTGTGGATGAGGCGATTGCGGGGTTCGCGACGCAGATCGGCGTGATTCTGCACGCCGATCAGTCGCTTAGCGTGATCGACAACGGCCGCGGCATGCCGGTCGATATCCATCCCCAGCAAAAAATTCCCGGAGTCGAGGTAATCCTTACCAAACTGCACGCCGGCGGCAAGTTTTCCAACAAGAATTACCAGTTTTCGGGCGGCCTGCACGGGGTCGGGGTATCGGTCGTCAACGCCCTGTCGAAGCAGCTCGACGTGCGTGTACGGCGCGCAGGCAAGGAATACACCATCGGCTTCAGCGGCGGCGACAAAAAAGATCCGCTGCAGCAAACCGGCACGGTCGGTAAAAAGAATTCGGGTACGACTCTGCGATTCTGGCCCGATCCCAAGTATTTCGACAGCCCGACATTCTCGGTGACGCGACTCAAGCATATCCTGCGCGCCAAGGCGGTGTTGTGCCCGGGGCTAAGGGTCAAGTTCTACGTCGAAAAAACCAAGGAATCGGTCGAGTGGCTTTATCAAGACGGTTTGTCCGACTATCTGCTCGAAGCGTTGCAGGGATTCGAGTTGCTGCCGCCGCAGCCGTTCTTCAATTCGCTTCAGGGTGAGCACGAGGCGGTCGACTGGGCGGTGTTGTGGTTGCCGCAGGGCGGCGAATCGGTAACCGAAAGTTACGTCAACCTGATACCGACTTCCCAGGGCGGTACCCACGTCAACGGCCTGCGTACCGGTATCACTGACGCTATCCGTGAATTTTGCGAATTTCGCAGCCTGTTGCCGCGCGGTATCAAACTCGCGCCCGACGACGTCTGGGACAAGGTCAGCTTCGTACTTTCGGTGAAGATGGAAGACCCCCAGTTTTCCGGCCAGACCAAGGAACGGCTGTCGTCGCGCGAAACCGCCGCATTTGTTGCCGGCGTCGCCAAGGATTCGTTCAGCCTGTGGCTGAACCAGCACGCCGACGTCGGCGACCAACTGGCGCAGCTGGCCATTTCGAGTGCGCAAAGCCGTCTCAAAACCGCCAAGAAAGTGGTACGAAAAAAAGTCACTTCCGGGCCGGCGCTGCCGGGCAAGCTATCCGATTGCGCCAGCCAGGACGTGGGACGCACCGAACTGTTCCTGGTCGAGGGCGATTCGGCCGGAGGCTCGGCCAAACAGGCGCGCGATCGCGCGTTTCAGGCGATCATGCCGTTACGCGGCAAAATTCTGAATACCTGGGAAGTGCCGTCGGACCAGGTGCTGGCCTCGCAGGAGGTGCACGATATTTCGGTCGCCATCGGTGTCGAACCGGCCTCGGATAATCTGGCCAACCTGCGCTACGGCAAAATCTGTATCCTGGCCGATGCCGACTCGGACGGCGCACATATCGCCACCCTATTATGCGCGCTGTTTCTGCGGCATTTTCAACCGTTGGTGGAACGAGGGCATGTCTATGTAGCCAAGCCGCCGCTGTATCGAATCGACATCGCCAAGGACAAATACTATGCGCTGGACGAGGCCGAACGCGACGGCATTCTCGACCGTATCGCCGCCGAAAAACGCAAGGGCAGGGTGACGGTGACGCGCTTCAAGGGGCTGGGTGAAATGAATCCGCTGCAGTTGCGCGAGAGCGCGATTGCGCCGGACACCCGGCGCCTGGCGCAGTTGATCATCGAGCCGGGCGACGAGACTTTCAAAGTCATGGATATGATGCTCGCCAAGAAACGTGCCGCCGATCGCAAGACCTGGCTGCAAACCAAAGGCGACCTGGCGGAAGTATGAGCGATAATATGGAATTCGATTACGAGGGCGTCGAACAGCAGCCCCTGCATGTTTACACCGAGAAGGCTTATCTCGACTACTCGATGTATGTCATCCTCGATCGCGCCCTGCCGCATATCGGCGATGGTCTGAAACCGGTGCAGCGCCGTATCATCTACGCGATGTCGGAACTGGGACTTTCGGCTAGTTCCAAGCATAAAAAATCGGCGCGCACCGTGGGTGACGTGCTCGGCAAATACCATCCGCATGGCGATACCGCCTGTTACGAGGCGATGGTGTTGATGGCGCAAACCTTTTCCTATCGCTACCCGCTGATCGACGGTCAGGGTAACTTCGGGTCATCCGACGATCCCAAGTCATTTGCGGCAATGCGTTATACCGAATCACGGCTGTCCGGATTCGCGCGCGTGTTGTTACAGGAGTTGGGGCAGGGCACAGTCGACTGGACCGCCAACTTCGACGGCAGCATGCAGGAACCGGCATTGCTGCCCGCGCGCCTGCCGCACATCCTGCTCAACGGCACCACCGGCATCGCCGTCGGCATGGCGACCGATTTGCCGCCGCACAACCTGCGTCAAATCGCCCAGGCCTGCGTGCTGCTGCTGGACAAGGCAAAGACGCCGCTGGAAGACTTGCTCGAACTGGTCGAAGGACCCGACTATCCGACCGAGGCCGAAATCATCACCCCGCCGGCGGAAATACGCGGCATCTACGAAACCGGTAACGGTTCGATTCGCATGCGCGCGGTGTTCGAACGCGAGGATGGAGACATAATCGTGACCGCACTGCCGCATCAGGTTTCAGGCGCACGCGTGCTGGAGCAGATTTCGCAACAAATGTCGGCCAAGAAACTGCCCATGGTGGACGACCTGCGCGACGAATCCGACCATGAAAACCCGACGCGCCTGGTGCTGGTACCGCGTTCCAACCGGGTCGATGTCGAAGCGCTGATGGGACATCTGTTCGCGACCACCGATCTCGAACGTACCTACCGCGTCAACATGAACATGATCGGCACCAACGGCCGCCCGCAGGTCAAAAACCTGAAGCAAATCCTGCAGGAATGGATTGCGTTTCGCATCGCTACCGTGCGCCGGCGCTTGCAGTGGCGGCTGGACAAGGTCGATGCCCGCCTGCACGTACTGGAAGGTTTGCTGATCGCATTCCTGAACTTGGATGAAGTGATTCGCATCGTGCGCGAAGAAGACGAGCCGAAAACGGAATTGATCAAGACTTTCAAGATCACCGAGATCCAAGCCGAGGCTATTCTGGAGACCAAGCTGCGCCACCTGGCCAAGCTCGAGGAAATGAAAATTCGCGTCGAGCAGGAAGAACTCGACGCCGAGAAAAAAGAACTGGAAACGCTGCTCGGCTCGGAACGTCGCATCAAGACCATGATTAAAAAGGAAATCCAGGAAGACGCCGAAACCTATGGCGACGAGCGGCGTTCGCCGATCGTCAGCCGGCAAGCCGCGCGGGCGCTCGATGAAACCGATTTGATGCCGTCCGAAGCCCTGACCGTGGTGTTGTCGAACAAGGGTTGGGTGCGTGCCGCCAAGGGGCACGACATCGACCCGCGCGCCCTGAATTATAAATCCGGCGATGCTTTCCTGGCCATGGCGCAGGGTAAGAGTAACCAGAGCGTGGTGTTTGTGGACTCGTTTGGGCGCGCTTATGCCCTGACGGCGCATACGCTGCCGTCGGCGCGCGGCCAGGGCGAACCCTTGACGGGTCGTTTCAAACCGGCCAGCGGCGCCGAATTCAGGAGTTGCGTGATGGGTCGCGATGACGATCGGTTTCTGATGTCGTCGTCGCATGGATACGGATACGTCTGCAAATTTTCGGATATGTTGACGCGCAGCAAAAACGGCAAGGCCCAGATCAGCCTGCCCAAGGGAGCGCAATTAATGCCGGTGGCGGCGCTCGCCGATTACGATTCGGACCAGTTGGTCTCGATCACCAGCGACGGTTATATCGCGCTGCTGGCGGTCAACTCGGTGCCGCAGCTGGCCAAGGGCAAGGGTAACAAGATCCAGGGCATCCCGCCCAAGCGCGTCAAGGACGGGGAAGAGGAGATCGCGTTTATCACCTGCCTGTCGGGTAAACAAAGGCTGGTTATCCATTGCGGCAAGAAATACAAAAGCATGAATCTGAAAGAACTCGAGCAGTATCGCATCGAACGCGGCAAGCGCGGCCGCAAGCTGCCGCGCGGCTACCAAAACGTCAGCGCAATCGAAGTTGTCGACTAGTCGACTAATTTGGCATCGATTGGCAATCCCGGATCTCGTCAAGGCAATCTCAGGGTAAGCGCATAAATAGACTATCGAATTCCGATCTTCGGAGTTTTCAAGTGTTCTGGGGAAAGTCGGCCTTCAGAATTTAGGAGCCGGGGACCGTTTGGTGCCGTTGGACTAACCTGCATGTTGCATGAGTAACACAAGATATAGGCTTGTTTTCGATTTTTCGTTGTTTTGGATTTAGGTTTGGCGAGATCGGGACGCTGCAGCTGATGATTGCTTGGCTTGTACTGGC
>Ga0126334_10000083_pt1 | contig 34411 bp, 30 predicted proteins | sample InaspJWI49metaG_FD_94491 | JGI IMG/M metagenome (GOLD analysis project Ga0126334, IMG submission 94491) | Marine gutless worms symbiont microbial communities from Oahu, Hawaii - Inanidrilus sp. 2 OAHU.JWI-49 metaG | ecosystem: Host-associated > Annelida > Digestive system > Unclassified...
CCAGTACAAGCCAAGCAATCATCAGCTGCAGCGTCCCGATCTCGCCAAACCTAAATCCAAAACAACGAAAAATCGAAAACAAGCCTATATCTTGTGTTACTCATGCAACATGCAGGCTAGCCGTCAGTAACTAGTCTCCTCCGTTGTTTAACGCCGGTTATTTGGCCGGCGTTTTTTTTGTCTGCTTGCCGGACGCCGCTTGGTTCATGTCGCCCTGCCCGGTTTCAGGGTTTGCAGCCGGGGCAGTGTTTAATGTCTACGTTACCGCCGGTAATGATTACTCCGACGCGCTGCCCGCGGAACAGTTCGCGGTGTTTGAGAATAACCGCCAAAGCCACCGCCGAAGACGGTTCGATGATGATCTTCATGCGTTCCCAGGTGAGATACATTGCGTCCAGAATCTCGGTTTCGCTGGCCAGCAGTATTGCCTCGACATGCTTCGATACGAAATGCCAGGTGCGTGGTTTGAGATTGGTTTTCAAGCCGTCGGCGACCGATTGCTGCGCATCCCGTTCGAAGATTTCCCCGGCCGCTAACGAGCGGTAGGCATCGTCGGCGTTGGCGGGTTCGGCCGCGTAAATACGGGTCGTGGGCGCCAGCGTCGCCAACGTCAGACAGGTTCCGGAAATCAATCCGCCGCCGCCGATCGGGGCGACCACGGCATCGAGATTTTCGATCTCTTGATGCAGTTCCAGCGCGCAGGTGGCCTGTCCGGCGATGACACGATTATCGTCGTAGGGATGCACGGCGTCGGCTCCGGTAGCCGCGACCAGCTGCGCCAAACCGGCTTCGCGCGCCGCCTGAGTCGGTTCGCATTCGATGACCTTGCCGCCATAGCTTCGCACCGCGGCTTTCTTGGCGGCGGCGGCGGTGTGCGGCATTACCACGGTGGCGTCGATGCCGCGCCGTGCCGCGGCATAACTGAGCGCCGCCGCGTGGTTACCCGAGGAGTGCGTGGCGACACCGTTTGCCGCCGCCGCGGCGTTTAGGCTAAACACCGCATTGCAGGCGCCGCGCGTCTTGAAGGCTCCGACTTTTTGCAGGTTTTCGCACTTGAAAACTATTTCGGCGCCACAGCGGTGGTTCAGGTAACTCGAAGTCAGTACCGGGGTAAGGTGAATATAAGGCTCGATGCGCGCTTGGGCTGCGAGTACCTCATCAAAATCCGGAATCTGCATGCGCTAAACCTCGATGGCATGGAAAAAACTGTCGCAAAGATTGCCCGATTGCGCTCCGATAATCTAGACAATCTTGATTTTAGAAATACTCACGTAGTAGATATCGTCGGTGTTCGCCTAACGGGTTACCTCGAGATTGAGGCGGCCTGCATGGGATCGGGGATAACGATAATGCGAACCTTTCGGGGGGCCGGACCTTCGACCTCGATGCGGCAATACTCCCGTCCGCTATCAACCCGGAGCCGGATTTTAGACACGGCCGGTTTTTGGGGTATGGCGTTAAATACCAGAATGGAAAGCCGTTGCTGCGTCCACCCGGCATCGACTAGCAGAATCGAAAGCTTGGGTTCGGGTAGGTCCGGGGTGACTTTTTTTATCCCTCGCCGGGCCTTTGAGTTTTGCGCTGACCCGCTGCAGCAAAAAGGGGAAATCGGCCGGCGGGCTACGCGGCGATCCTGGAGCAACACTTTGCCGACCGGAAAATCAGCGACCGGGTCAGCGGGCGCACCGATTCTTCTGACGACTATGCGCCTTGGTTTGAGCGATCGGTTTTAATTGTCGGCTAAGGCGGCGGCTGGCGCCTGCAGTACCCGCAACTGTGCGAATAACCTCTGCATATCCGGATTGTCGATGAAGGAAATATTGTAGGGGTGCTCGCATACCAGTTGATCGTAATGCCTACTGGCCGGCATTGCCTTCACCAGGGTAGCGATCTTGCCCCATAGCAGCAGCGTGATTCTTCGTGTCGAGTGTTGCGCGACCAGGGCCAACAGGCTTTCGAGGAAAGCCTGCCAGTAGCGTGCTTCGACCGCGGGTTTGCGCTCCGGATGCAGCACCGGGGTCGCATTAAGCATCAGGAATCCCGCCGTTTCCAAATTGTCGAACAATGCCGGTAGCGTTTGGATCAGCGCGCGCTTGTCGAGCCCGGCGATGGCGTCCTGTGTAATTTTGCCGGCCTCGTCCGGCAGCACCAGACCCTCGGCCAGCAATGCGGTTTTAATGATATTGCGCAGCGAGGTGGCGCGGTTGACCGCCTTGCTCAAGCCCTTATCGCTCCAGAGTTGGTTCACCGCCGCATCGTAGAATGCGATGCCGTTGGCCGATTCGGGGCGCGGGTAGGGCGATTCGCCGATTAGCAGATATCGAACCCCGGCACGATCGCGTCGAAACGCGGCCAGCAAGCGATCGGCGCCGGGCAGCCAGCGCGTATCCTGCAGCAAGGAATCGATGTATTCCCGCTCCAGCCCGCCGCAGGCTTGCGCTAGGAGCTCGCGCCAATCCGGATGTACCGCGCAGCGCTCGATCAAGTCATGGCTAATCATCGATTATTGCGGCGAGGCGGATGCGGGCGATTTTTTCGACCTCGCCGAGTGCGGTTGCGAATTCATCCTCCCTGCGATTTTCTAGTCGTCGTTCCATCGCCGCGATGATTTGCAGCCGGTCGAGTCCGCTAACGGCAATGATGAAGGGAAATTCGAATTTGTCGCGATAGGCTTGGTTCAACGCCTTTATTCGCCGTAATTCCGCGGCGCTGCACTGGTCGAGTCCGGCGCCGGCCTGCTCGCGCCGTGAAGCGTCGGTTAAGCTGCCGGCCGCGGCCTCTTTGCCGGCCAGTTCAGGGTGGCTACAAAGCAGAGCCATACGCTGTAGTTCCGGTGCCTGTCGCACTGCTGCTGCCATCGCACGGTGCAGCGCGCCGCGGTCGGCAAACGGGCGTAGGGGGTAGACCAGCTGCGGTACCCAGGGTGAATGTTCGAAAATTTCGCCCAGCAGCTCGACGAAATCCGATTCGCTGCGATTGTTGACGGCGTCGATAGGCAAACCCATGGCGGAATTATGCGGTTTGCGGTGGGTGCCTGTCCATCCAGTGGCGCGCGATATCGATACGGCGGCATATCCAGACGTCTTGCTGCGCTTGCACATAGTCGAGAAAGCGCTGCAGGGCGCGAAACCGTCCGGGTCGACCGACCAGGCGGCAGTGCAAACCGACCGACATCATTTTCGGCGCAACGTCGCCCTCGGCGTAGAGCACGTCGAAGCTGTCGCGCAGATACTGATAAAACTGCTCGCCGCTGTTAAAACCCTGCGCGGTAGCGAAGCGCATATCGTTGGTATCGAGCGCGTAGGGCACTACCAGATGCATTCTAGTGGCGCCATCGCCGGTCTTAACCGGGGTCCAGAGCGGCAAGTCGTCGCCATAGTAGTCCGAGTCATAAACCAGCGAGTCCTGTTCCGCCACCAGGCGTCGCGTGTTGGGGCTGTCGCGCCCGGTGTACCAGCCTTGCGCTGCAATGCCGCACAGCCTTTTGATTATGTCGAGTGCCTGCTGCATGTGTTCGCGCTCGACGGTCTCTGGTATGTCCTGGTAGTGGATCCAGCGCAGGCCGTGACAGGCGACTTCATGCCCCTGTCCGATCAGCTCGGTCGCCAGTTCGGGATTGCGGTCGAGCGCCATTGCCACCGCGAATACCGTCAGCGGCAGACCGCGCGCGTCGAATTCGCGCAGCAGCCGCCAGACCCCGGCGCGCGAACCGTATTCGTAGATCGATTCCATGCTCATGTGGCGCGCCGCGTAGCTCGGTGCGCCGATGATTTCGGACAGGAATTGCTCGGAGCCGGGATCGCCGTGCAATATATTGCGTTCGCCGCCTTCTTCGTAGTTGAGCACGAATTGCAGCGCGATGCGCGCCGCCCCCGGCCACTCGGCCGGTGGCGGATTGCCGCCGTAGCCGATCATATCGCGCGGGTAGTCGCTCATGCAGGGAGACGCGCGGGTTGAGGCCGCAGCAACGCCGCCAGGTCGGTCTGGCGAGATTCGGGTTTGTGCCGGATTTTGTTTTCGATATGCAGTAAATGCCGGTGCATTACCTTGACCGCTTTTTTGAGATTGCCTTGCTCTAGCGCATCGACGATTGCCGCATGCTCCTGGTTGCGGCAGCGGTTCTGATCCTCGTCTCCGAGGTGGGTCAGAATCACCAGGGGCGTGCGCCGGATAATGTCGTTGAGGTATTCGTCGAGCACGCTATTGCCGGCCAGTGCCGCCAGTTGACGATGGAAATCGACCGATAGCGCCAGCGCCTTTTCGGAATCGTCGCGTTGGTATGCCCTGTGCTCGCGTTCGAGCAGCTTTCTGAGGTGTTTGATCATCCTGCGATCGACCAGCGTAATCAGCGTTTCGAGGATGGCCGACTCGATCGCACGCCGCGCCGCAAACAAATCCTGACCTTCCTTGACCGAGGGCTTTGCCACCGTGGCGCCGCGATTGGGAGTCTGATCGACCAGGCGGCAATGCGCCAGTCGCGTCAACACCTTGCGAATCAAGCCGCGTTTGACGCCGAATAATGTCGCCAGCTGCATTTCCTTGAGTTTGGTGCCCGGCGGCAGGCGATGATCGAGCACCGCCTGTTCGATCTGACGCAGAACTTCGTCTTCGCTGGGACCTGTTTTTGCGGGCGTTTCGATTTGCGCAGACATCACTGGCTTTGCTCAATCCGGAATCCGCGCAGTGTAGCACGAGTTTAAAATTGTTAACAATATCTTATTAAAGTGTTGACAATTTTGATATTTAGTGCGATTTTATCGCATCGACGAAGAGGGGTGTTGCTAATGGGGAGGATAACTACACACGTGCTCGATACCGCGCAAGGCCGCCCTGCAGGCGGAATCGCGGTGGCGTTGTTCGGCTTGCAGCCCGAACGCAAGTTGATCGCCGAGACGATCACCAACGCCGATGGCCGGCTCGATACCCCGCTCCTCGATGGCGATAGTTTCGCACCCGGAGTATACGAACTCGTGTTTCAGGCCGGCGACTATTTCCGGTCCTCGCTGAATAATCTGCCACAGCCGCCTTTCGTCGACGAAGTGGTGTTGCGTTTCGGCATAGCCGAGCCCGAGCAACACTATCATGTGCCGCTACTGGTTTCACCCTGGAGCTATTCCACATACCGGGGCAGCTGATGGATTCGATCCGCTTTATCCTTGACGGTGAGGTGATCGAAATCGACAGCGTCGAACCGACGCGCACGCTGCTGCAATACCTGCGCGAGGATTTGCGCCGGGTGGGCAGCAAGGAAGGCTGCGCCGAGGGCGATTGCGGCGCCTGTACCGTGGTCGTGGCGGAACTGGACGGCGAGACCTTGTCTTATCGGGCGATAAACGCCTGCATCCAGTTTTTACCGATGCTCGACGGCAAGGCCTTATTTACCGTCGAATCACTGAAGGCGAGCGACGGCAGCCTGCATCCGGTGCAACAAAGCATGGTTGACCACCACGGCTCGCAATGCGGTTTTTGCACGCCGGGATTCGTAATGTCGATGTTCGCCCTTTACCAACATAACCCGACCCCGGATCGTGGCGCCATAAACGATGCGCTGTCGGGCAACCTGTGCCGTTGCACCGGTTATCGTCCCATAGTCGATGCCTGCCTGCATCTGCAGGACTATCCCGGGCCCGCTAACACCGAACGGCAGCTGATCGCCGCGCTGCGCGAACTGCAACGCGACCGGCGTGTGTCGCTGCAGCATGGCACGGCGTCTTATCATGCTCCGGTTACGCTGGACGACCTGGCCGAGTTATATCGGCAGAACCCGGCGGCGCGGATTCTGGCCGGCGGCACCGATGTCGGTCTCTGGGTCACCAAGCAACTGCGCGAGTTTCCGAATATTATCTATCTTGGCAACGTCGTCGAACTCGGGCGGATCAAAACCGCTGCGGCCGAAATCGAGATCGGGGCGGCGGTGACGCTGAGCGATGCCTTCGAAGCCTTGCAACCGCATTACCCCGAATTCGGCGAAATATTTCGCCGCTTCGCCTCGGTGCCGGTGCGTAACGCCGGCACTCTGGTGGGCAATATTGCCAACGGCTCGCCGATCGGGGACTCGATGCCGGCCCTGATCGCGGTAAATTCTCGCGTCAGATTGCGTCTCGGTCAGGATAGCCGCGAACTTGTACTCGAGGACCTGTACCTGGATTACATGCAGAATGCCCTGCGGCCGGGTGAATTTATCGAGGCGCTAATCGTGCCGTTACCGCCGGCCGATCTGCAACTGCGCTGTTATAAACTCAGCAAGCGTTTCGACCAGGATATTTCGGCGGTATGCGCCGCCTTCGCCCTGCGCCTCGAAGGCGAACAAGTGGTCGCGGTCCGTATCGCGCTGGGCGGCATGGCGGCGATTCCGAAACGCGCCCGCCGCACCGAGGAATATTTGCTCGGCGAACCCTGGAACGACTTGACCCAGGTTACGGCGATGCAAAAGTTGGCGGCGGATTTTGCACCGCTTACGGATATGCGCGCCAGCCGCGAGTATCGCGGCCGTGCCGCGGCCAACCTGCTGCATCGTTTTTATCTCGAAACCCGGCCCGTGAATGCGCTGCCGGCGGCCGCGGTCAATGTATTTGAGGTGACCGGCTGATGGATGATCGAATGCAGGCGCGCGAGACGGCCCCGGGGAAGTCGGTGCCGCACGAATCGGCGGCTCTGCACGTCGCCGGCGAGGCCAGCTATGTCGATGATATCCCCGAGCTGGCCGGAACCTGTTACGTCGCGCTGGGCCTTTCCGAACAGGCGCATGCCAAGATTAAATCGATCGATCTGGCGGCGGTCGAAACGGCGCCGGGCGTGGTCGCGGTGGTTACCGCCGCCGATATTCCCGGCGTCAACGATTGCGGGCCGATCGTCGCGGACGATCCGATCCTCGCCGATGGCCTGGCGCAATACGTCGGGCAACCGGTGTTCGCGGTCGTCGCAGAATCGCAAACGGCGGCCCGCAAAGCGGTCAGGCTCGCCAAAATCGATTATCGGCCGCTGCCCGCGATACTCGATGTCGCCGACGGTAAGCGGCAACAATCCTGGGTACTGCCGCCGATGCAATTACGCCGCGGCGATGCCGCCGCGGCGCTGGCTAGGGCGCCGCATAAATTAAAGGGTGGATTTTCCGTCGGCGGGCAGGAGCAGTTTTACCTGGAGGGACAGATATCCTACGTGGCGCCGCGGGAAGACGGTTGTTTGCATCTATGGTGCTCGACCCAGCATCCGACCGAGATGCAGCATGTCGTCGCGCATGCGCTGGGTCTCGATTTCAATCAAGTCGTGGTCGAAATGCGGCGCATGGGCGGCGGTTTCGGCGGCAAGGAATCACAGTCGGCGATTTTTGCCTGTATCGCTTCGATCGCCGCCTATCGCCTGCGGCGCCCGATCAAGCTGCGCCTCGACCGCGACGACGATATGCTGATCACCGGCAAGCGCCACGGTTTCGAGTTCGACTATGAAGTCGGCTACGACGAGGACGGTGCGATCCGCGGCGCCAAGATCCAAATGGCGGCGCAGGCCGGGTTCTCGGCCGACCTGACCGGACCCGTGGTAACCCGCGCGGTTTGCCATTTCGACAATGCATATTATCTCGGCGATGTCGCGATCGACGCTGTCAGCGTGAAAACCAATACCCAGTCGAATACGGCGTTCCGGGGTTTCGGCGGCCCCCAGGGCGCGCTCGCGATCGAGTACATCGTCGACAGTATTGCGCGCGAACTCGGCAAGGATCCGCAGCAGGTGCGCAAACTCAACTTTTACGATAATGAATTTCGTAACACCACGCCCTATGGACAAGTCATCGAGGATAACGTCATCCACGAACTGGTGGCCGAACTCGAACAAAGCAGCGACTACCGGAACCGGCGCGCCGCGGTGGCGGCGTTCAATCGCGACAGCCCGATACTGCGCAAAGGTCTGGTGCTGACCCCGGTAAAGTTCGGCATCTCGTTTAACGTCGTGCATTTCAACCAGGCCGGGGCGCTGGTGCATGTCTATACCGACGGCAGCGTGCTGGTCAACCACGGCGGCACCGAAATGGGCCAGGGTCTGCACACCAAGGTATCGCAGGTAGTGGCACTCGAACTCGGGCTGGACATCGCGCAGGTGCGCGCGAGCGCGAACGACACCAGTAAGGTGGCCAATACCTCGGCCACCGCGGCCTCCACCGGCAGCGATCTCAACGGCAAGGCGGCGCAGGATGCCGCGCGCCAGATCCGCGATCGTTTGGCGCGCTTCGCCGCCGAACGCCTTGGCGGCGAGCCCGCGCAAGTGCTGTTCGAAGACGGGGTTGTGCACTGCGCCGGCAAAGCGATTGCCTTTGCGGAATTGGTGCAGCAGGCTTACGAAAACCGCGTTCAGCTATGGTCCGACGGATTTTACAAGACGCCTGGATTGAATTGGGACAAGGACGAGATGCAGGGCAGCCCGTTTTATTATTTCGCCTATGGGGCCGCGGTGTCGGAAGTCGTCATCGATACCTTGACCGGCGAATTCAAATTGTTGCAAGCCGATATTCTGCACGATGCCGGCAATTCGATTAATCCCGCGATCGATATCGGTCAGATCGAAGGCGCCTATATCCAGGGCATGGGCTGGCTCACCAGCGAGGAACTGTGCTGGGATCCGCAGGGTCGGCTGACCACGCATGCGCCGTCGACCTATAAAATCCCCACCATCAGCGATTGCCCGACGGCCTTCAATACCCGGCTTTATCAAAACCACAACGTCAAGGATACAATCCTGCGTTCCAAGGCGGTCGGCGAACCGCCGCTGCTGCTGCCGTTTTCGGTATTTTTCGCGATCCGCGATGCGATCGCGAGCCTGGCCGATAACCGCGTCAACCCGCAGTTGCGGGCGCCGGCGACACCGGAAGCCATTCTCGACGCAATCGAAGCGCTGCGCGCGGAGGTGGCGTGAACGGTTGGCGTCAGACTATCGAGCGTCTGCGGCGCGCGCAAACCCCGGTGATGCTGGTCAGCGTCGATTCGATTATCGGTTCGACCCCGCGCGAGCCCGGCGCCAAGATGCTGGTGACCGCTGATCGCCTCTATGGCACGATCGGCGGCGGTAATCTAGAGTTTCAGGCTTGCCGCATCGCGCGCGATCAACTCGAATTGGGGGCGGACGGCGGCCTGCAGCGCTTCCCGCTGGGCGCCGGTCTCGGCCAATGCTGCGGTGGACTGGTTAATTTGATGTTCGAACGGCTCGATGCCGACAGCGATTGGAGTCGCGCCGAACTTGAACCGGACTCGATCAAACTCTATCTGTTTGGTGCCGGTCACGTCGGCCAGGCGCTGGTGCGGGTACTCGGCGGGTTGCCGATTAATATTTACTGGATCGATACACGCGACGACATTCTGCCGTCAACGCCGCCGGCCGGGGTTGCCGCCATCTGCACCGATAGCCCCGAAGCCGAAATCGAGGCGGCGCCGGCCGGCGCCTGGTTTCTGGTCATGACGCACGATCACGGGCTCGATCAGCGCCTTAGCGAACAGATTCTCGAACGCGACGACTTCAGCTACTTCGGCTTGATCGGATCGCGCGCCAAGCGCCGCAATTTCGAACCCCGTATGCAGCGGCGCGGCATCGACCCGCAAAAATTCGAGCGCATGACTTGCCCGATCGGAATCGACGGTATCGGCGGCAAACAGCCGGCACAGATCGCGATTTCGGTTGCCGCCGAAATCCTGCAGGTATACGATCGGGCGCATAACGATAAACAGACCGATAACAAGATTATCCGCACATCGGGGAAACAGTCATGACATCCGCTACGGATGGCGCGCAGGCATTCCGGCTCGAACTCGAGGGTATTACCAAGATTTATCCGTCGGTAATCGCCAACGAAGACGTATCGCTCAAGGTTAGACAGGGTGAGATTCACGCCGTACTCGGTGAGAATGGGGCCGGAAAATCGACGCTGATGAAAATGATTTACGGGGTCGCCAAACCGGACGCCGGGCAAATGAAGTGGGAAGGCGAGCGGGTTCATGTGGAAAATCCGGCGCACGCCCGCAGTCTCGGGATCGGCATGGTGTTCCAGCATTTCTCGCTATTCGAGACGCTCAACGTGGTGGAAAACGTCGCACTGGCCTTACCCGGCAATCCGGATCTAGCGCAACTCGCCGCCCAAATCACCGAAGTGTCCAATCGCTACGGATTGCCGATCGATCCGCAGCGCCTGGTGCATGCGCTGTCGGTGGGCGAACGCCAACGCGTCGAAATCATCCGCTGCCTGCTGCAAAACCCGCGGCTGTTGATCATGGATGAACCGACCTCGGTGCTGACGCCGCAGGCGGTGCGCAAACTATTCGACACGCTGCGCCAGCTGGCGGCGGAAGGCTGCAGTATTCTCTACATTAGCCACAAGCTGGATGAAATTCAGGAGCTGTGCCACGTCGCCACGGTGCTGCGCGACGGCAAGGTCAGCGGTGACTGCACCCCGTCACAGGAAACACCGCAGTCGATGGCGAGCTTGATGATCGGCAAGGAACTGCCGGTGCCCGAGCATAATGCGCCGGGCGAACTGGGAGACGTCAGGCTCAGGTTGAACCGGCTGTCGAAACAAGCGGACGACCCCTTCGGTACCGATTTGCAGGATATCGAATTCGAACTGCGTTCCGGAGAAATTCTTGGAATTGCCGGGGTTTCGGGCAATGGCCAGCAGGAGTTGTTGTACGCTTTGTCGGGCGAGGAGTTGGTAAGCGACCCCGATTCGGTGATGATTTGCGGCAATCCCTCGGGCTGCGATCTGCCGGATCGCCGACGCCGCAACGGCATGGGTTTCGTGCCGGAAGAGCGTCTCGGCCGGGGTGCCGTGCCGCGTATGTCGCTTACGGAAAACGCCTTACTGACCGCGCATCACGCGGACATGCTCAAGCATGGCATGATTCGCTTCGACCGGATTTCCGCGTTCGCGCGCAACTGTATCGACGATTTCAACGTCAAGTGCGGGGGCGAGGAACACGCCGCCAATTCGCTTTCCGGCGGTAACCTGCAAAAGTTCATTATGGGACGCGAAATTCTGCTCGCGCCCAAACTGCTGGTGGTAGCGCAGCCGACCTGGGGAGTCGACGTCGGCGCCGCGGCCTTCATCCGGCAGCGCCTGATCGATCTGCGCGACGAGGGCACCGCGATCCTGGTGATTTCCGAAGAGCTCGAAGAACTATTCGAAATTTCCGACCGCATCGCGGTAATCGCCAATGGCCGCCTGTCGCCGGCGAAGCAGCTGACCGACACCGATATCGATGAAATCGGGGTCTGGATGAGCGGCATGTGGGATCAACCTTTATCCGGTGAGGAATGGACCCATGCTTAGACTCGAACGTCGCCCGGAAGCCTCGCATCTGATGTCTTACGCCTCGCCATTGATCGCAATTGGTTTGATGCTGATCGGCGGCCTGGTGCTGTTTACCCTGCTCGGTAAAAACCCGCTCGAAGGTTTCAAGGTTTTCTTCCTCAATCCGATTAGCGATTGGTACGGCGTTTCCGAGCTACTGTTGAAGGCAACCCCGCTGATGTTGATCGCGGTCGGGCTCGCAGTGGGTTTTCGCGCCAACGTGTGGAATATCGGCGCCGAGGGGCAGTTAATCGTCGGCGGCATCACCGCCAGCGCGGTCGCGCTCCAGTTTCACGAATCCGAGGGTGCGCATGTACTCATCCTGATGGTGCTGGCCGGCGGCGTCGGCGGCATGCTGTGGGCGGCGATTCCGGCGTTTTTGAAAACCCGATTCAACACCAACGAAATCCTGGTGTCGTTAATGCTGGTATACGTGGCCCAGCTACTGGTTTCCTGGCTGGTGCACGGACCCATGATGGACCCGGACGGATTCAATTTCCCGCAGTCGCGCATGTTTGAAGACCCGGCCCTGCTGCCGTTGCTGAGCGAGGGCAACCGGCTCAACCTGGCCTTCTTTTTTGCGCTCGCCGCGCTGCTTGTCGGTTACGTGTTTATGTATCGCAGTTTTGCCGGATTTCAAATGCAGGTCGCCGGTTTCGCCAAGAATGCGGCGCGCTACGCCGGATTTTCGGCCAAACGCATGGTGTGGATCGGGTTGCTAAGCGGCGGTGCGATGGCCGGGCTGGCGGGCATGGCCGAAGTCGCGGGCCCGATGGGGCAGATCACCGAGCATGTTTCCAATAACTACGGTTTCGCCGCGATTATCGTCGCCTTCGTGGCGCGCCTGAACCCGGTGGGCATATTTTTCGCCAGCCTGCTGATGGCCCTGCTTTATCTCGGCGGCGAGCAGGCGCAGCAATATATGAATCTGCCGTCGTCGATTTCCAATGTGTTCCAAGGCATGCTGTTGTTATTCCTGCTGGGTTCGGACGTGTTTATCAATTATCGCGTCCGCTGGAAGGAGGCCGTGGCCTGATGGATACTTTGAGCGCGATTCTGTTCGCCACCATCGTCGCCGGCACGCCCTTGATCATCGTCGCGCTGGGCCAGTTAATCGCCGAAAAATCCGGGGTTTTGAATCTGGGTGCGGAAGGCATGATGGCGATGGGAGCGATCTCCGGCTTCGCGATTACGCATCATAGCGGCAGTCCCTGGCTGGGCGTACTTGCCGGAATGGCCGCCGGTGCGCTGATGTCCTTCCTGTTTGCCTTTGTGGTGTTGACTCTGATGGGCAACCAGGTCGCTACCGGACTCGCGCTGTCGATTCTCGGTGTCGGCCTGTCGGCTTTTATCGGTAAACCCTACGAATCCGAAATCCTGCCTACCATCGGCCCGATTCGTATCCCATTGCTGGCGGACATTCCGATCATCGGCGATCCCTTGTTCAACCAACAGGCGCTGGTTTACCTGTCCTGGCTACTGTTTGCTGCCATTGCCTGGTTTTTGTATCGCAGCCGGTCCGGGCTGGTATTGCGCGCGCTCGGCGAGTCGCCCACGTCGGCGCATTCGATCGGCTACCCGGTGATTCGAATTCGTTATCTGGCGACTTTATTCGGCGGCGCCATGGCGGGGGTAGGCGGGGCCTTTCTATCGGTGTTTTACACCCCGCTCTGGGTCGAGGGCATGGTTGCGGGCCGCGGCTGGATTGCGATCGCGCTGGTGGTGTTCGCCACCTGGCGGCCGCTGCGAGTGATCGTAGGCGCCTATCTGTTCGGCGGCGTCATGGTGGCACAGTTGTTCGTGCAAGGCTCGGGGCTTGGGGTTAATATTCCGTCCCAATTCCTGTCGGCCTTGCCCTATCTTGCAACCATCATCGTGCTAGTCGTTATCTCGCGCGATCAGAACACGGTGCGCCTGAATGCGCCGGTGTCTCTGGGGCAGCCCTATCGGCCTGAGGCATAACAGTGAGCGCCGGGCGGAGGGACAGCAAACGATACGGCAAGCGCGGGCTTAAGCCGGCATTAATCAGTTAAGGAATATAAACCGGGGTTGCGGAACCCCTAATCGATAATCGCTACACAAAAACTCCCGGGAGGGTGAAAAATGATACTAACAAAGATAATCAAAAAACTGGCGCTCGCGACGCTAAGCTGTGCCATGATCGGTGCAACCCAGGCGGCCGAAAACGTCGGCTTCGTCTATGTCAGTCCAATCGGCGACGCCGGCTGGACTTATCAGCATGATTTGGGCCGCCTGCAGTTGGAAAAAGAAACCGGGGTGACTACCAGCTTCGTCGAAAACGTGGCCGAAGGTCCGGATGCGGAACGCGTCATTCGGGAAATGGCGAAACGCGGCGACAAGGTGATCTTCGCCACCAGTTTTGGTTTTATGAACTATGCGCTCAAGGTGTCGAAAAGTTTCCCCAAGACCGCCTTCGTACACGCCACCGGCTACAAGCTCGGTAAAAACATGGGCCTGGTCAATGCACGCTTTTACGAAGGCCGCTATCTGACCGGCGTGATTGCGGGTGAAATGACCAAGACCAACGTTTTGGGCTACGTCGCCGCCTTCCCGATTCCTGAAGTCCTGCAGGGTATCAACGCTTTCATCCAGGGCGCGCGTAGCGTCAATCCTAAGGCCGAGTTGCGCGTTATCTGGGTCAACTCATGGTTCGATCCGGGCAAGGAGCGACAGGCCGCGCTAACCCTGTTGTCGCAAAACTCCGACGTCATTACCCACCATACCGATTCGACCGCGGTGGTGCAGGCTGCCGAGGATCAGGGCAAATACGCCTTTGGTTATCATTCGGACATGAGCAAGTATGGTCCCAAGGCGCATTTGACCGCCGCCACCCATCACTGGGGTGACTATTACGTCAAGACCGTCAAGGCGGTGCAGGCCGGCAACTGGAAGCCGGGCAGCGTCTGGGGCGGTTTTGCCGAGGGTATGGTCAAGCTGGCGCCGTTGAATAAGGCGATCCCCGGCGAATTGCAGGACCGAATCCGAAAGATGGAAAAGCAGTTGCAGGCCGGAACGCTGCACCCCTTTGCCGGTCCGGTGGTCGACCAGAGTGGTAAGACTATCGTTGCCGCGGGCCAGAACATGACCGACGATCAACTCAACCAGATGAATTATTACCTGCAGGGAGTGGTCAGCAAGATTCCGAACTAAGACAAGGCGGGCAGCCGCGAATCGACGCGGCTGCCCGATTGTTAGCGCTGGATATGCCGTAAATCGATGGAAGCCTATCTACTCGACTGGATTAATCTGTTACTGCGCTGGTTGCACCTGATCGCGGGCGTAGCCTGGATCGGCGCGTCGTTTTATTTCGTTATGCTCGATAGTTCACTGAGCCGACCGGCGCGCCCGCAAGACGAAGAAAGAGGCGTGAGCGGCGAACTCTGGGCGGTACATGGCGGCGGGGTTTACCAGAGTCAGAAATATCTGCTCGGCCCGGTCGGTGAACCGCTGGCAGCAAAGCTGCACTGGTCGAAATGGGAAGCTTACACCACCTGGCTGTCGGGCATGGGTTTGCTGGTCCTGGTTTACTGGTTCGGCGCGAAAACCTATTTGATCGACGGCCAGGTCATGGACTTGTCGGCGGCCGGCGGGATCGCGATCAGCGGTGGTTCGATCGTCGGCGGCTGGCTGGTTTACAACCTGCTTTGTCAGTTGATGAAGGGCAGGGATAAGGCGCTGGCGGCGATACTACTGGTGTTCGTCTGCGGCGCCTCCTGGGGTCTATTTCAACTGCTTGCCGCGCGCGCCGCCTTCCTGCATGTGGGTGCGATGATGGGCAGTATCATGGCGGCCAACGTGTTCTTCCATATTATTCCGGGGCAAAAGAAAATGGTTGCGCAAATACGCGCCGGACAGGTTCCGGATGCGCAGCCGGGTATTGTCGGCAAGCAGCGTTCGGTGCATAACACCTATTTCACGCTGCCGGTGTTATTCATCATGATCAGCAATCATTACCCGATGACTTACAGCCATGCTAACGGCTGGTTGGTACTGATCTTTATCATGCTCGCCGGGGTCTTGATCCGCCAGTATTTCGTGCTGCGCCACAGCGGTAAGGCGAGCCCGGCATTACCGGCGGTGGCGGTGATTCTGCTGCTATCCATGGTCTGGTATTTAAGTCCGCAAACTATCGATAGCGCCGCTGCCGGGCGCGTCACCGCGGCGCAGATATCGCGCATAATCGATAATCGCTGCGTCGCCTGCCATGCCAGCACCCCGACCCAGCCCGGTTTTGCCGCGGCGCCGTTGGGCCTGATAATGGAAACGCCGCAGCAGATTGCCCAGCACGCCGAACGCATCGCCACCACGGTGCAATCGAAATACATGCCGATTGGGAATCTAACCGGCATGACCGACGCAGAACGCGCCATGGTCGCTGCTTGGTACGCGCAACAGCGCTAGCGCCCTAAGATGTCAATCTTACCCTCAACGCTGGACATTGACTCATGCGATACCGCGATTCGCGCGAGTTTCCTGCATTTCAACGCCGATCCCGATCAGCGCGGCGATGCCTGCGAGTATCTCGAAGACGGGTTAATGATTCTCAAACAGGGACGTATCCAAAAGCTTACAAATGCGGCCGATTGGATTGATCAATTACCGGACGGCTGCGCCTTATACGACTACAGCGGCCGGCTGGTCATGCCCGGCTTCATCGATACCCATTGCCATTATCCGCAGACCGAAATAATCGCAAGCTACAGTCCGCAGCTTCTCGACTGGCTGCAGCAATACACCTTTCCGGCCGAACAGGAATTCTCCGACCGCGACCACGCCGATAAAATCGCCGCGTTTTTTTGCGATCAGATGCTCGCCAACGGCACCACCAGCAGCGCGGTCTACGCCACCGTGCATCCGCAATCGGTGGACGCTATCTTCGAGCAGGCGCAACGGCGCGATCTGTGCCTGATCGCCGGCAAGGTGATGATGGACCGCAATGCGCCGCCGCAGCTTTGCGATACCCCCGAGTCTAGCTACCGCGATAGTTCCGAGCTGATTCAGCGCTGGCACCTGCAGGGGCGCAGTTACTATGCGGTGACTCCGCGCTTCGCACCCTGCTCGAGTCCCGCGCAGCTCGAGGTTTGCGGACGCTTGCTGGACGAGAATCCGGATCTTTATCTGCAATCCCACGTCGCCGAAAATCGTGCCGAGATCGATTGGGTGGCGCGGCTGTTTCCGCAGCACCGCAGTTATCTCGATGTTTATGACAGCTATGGCTTGCTCGGGCCGCGTTCCATTTACGGGCACTGTATTTATCTCGATCAAAAGGATCGCGAACGCATGGCGGCCAGTGGTGCGGCGATCGCGTTTTGCCCCACTTCAAACTTGTTTCTCGGCAGCGGGTTGTTCAGCCTGGAACAGGCGCAGCAGCTGAACCTCAAACTCGGGATCGCGACCGACGTCGGCGGCGGCAGCAGTTTCAGCATGCTGCAAACGCTGGCCGAAGCCTTTAAAATTTGTCAGCTGGTCGGTCACCAGCTGACACCGCTGAAGGCTTTTTACCTGGCCACGCTGGGCGGTGCGAAATCGCTTTATCTCGATCACCGCATCGGTAATTTTGAGGTCGGCAAGGAAGCCGATTTCGTGGTGCTCGATCTGGCCGCCACCGAGCTGATGCAGTGCCGTATGGACGCTGCTAAAACGCTCGACGAGCAGCTGTTTGCACTCATGATTTTAGGGGACGATCGCTGCATTCAGGCTACGCATATCATGGGCCGTCGCCAGTATTCCAGGGTGGGCTAATGGCGGCCAGACCAATATTTACGCCGAGTAATATTTCCACCGGGGGCGGGAAATGAGCCTGCTGCTGATCGAAAACGCCGAATTATTGGTTAGCATGGACGATGAGCGCCGGGAAATTCGAAACGGTGCGCTGGTCGTATCCGATAATCGGATCGAGCAGGTCGGTGACAGCGACCAGTTGCGTCGCAGCCTGGCGACGGCCGAACGGGTTCCGGATCGCCGCATCGATGCCGCCGGCTGCGTTATTACCCCGGGCCTGGTGAATTGCCATCATCACCTGTATCAGACGCTTACCCGCAGTATCGGCACCGCGCAGGGCAAGTCGCTATTCGATTGGCTGCAAATGCTTTACCCGATCTGGGGAGAGATGGATGCCGAGTCAGTTTATATCAGCGCCAAGTTGGGTCTGGTTGAACTGTTGTTGTCGGGCGCCACCACGGTGGCGGATCATCTCTATCTGTTCCCCAATTGCGCGCGCCTCGATGACGAAATCCGCGCCGCGCGTGAACTCGGGGTGCGTTTCCACCCGACGCGCGGCAGCATGAGCCTCGGCCAGAGTCGGGGCGGCCTGCCACCGGACGGCGTTTGCGAAGACGAAGCCGAAATTCTCGCGGACAGCGCGCGCGTAATCAACGAGTTCCATGACCCCGAAGCTTTTTCGATGCTGCGCATTGGCCTCGCGCCCTGCTCGCCGTTTAGCGTCTCCGCGGAGCTGATGCGCAAAACCGCCGAACTCGCGCGCGCCCATCCGCAGGTGAGATTGCATACCCATCTAGCCGAAACCGTCGATGAAAACCGCTTTTGCGAACAGCAATTCGGGCTGCGTCCGCTGGCTTATATCGAGAGCCTGGGGTGGACTGGTGACGATGTCTGGTTTGCGCATATGGTGCACCCGAACACCGACGAAATCGACCGGCTAGCCGCCGCCGACTGCGGCGTCTGCCACTGCCCCAGCAGTAACATGATCCTGGCCTCGGGTATTGCACCGCTGCGGGAAATGTCGGATGCCGGAGTGTGCCTCGGTCTCGGAGTCGACGGTTCGGCCAGCAACGACGGCAATCACTTGCTCGGCGAAGCTCGCCAGGCGATGTTGCTGCAGCGAGTCGGCTGGCCCGGCTTCGAATCCAGTGCCGACCGCTTTAGCGCGCGCGAAGCCCTCGAATTGGCCACCCGCGGTGGTGCCGCGGTGCTCGGGCGCGACGATATCGGCAGCCTCGAACCCGGTAAGGCCGCCGATCTGGTCGCCTACCGCGTCGACGGCATCCGCCATGCCGGCGCCGGCGGCGACACGCTTGCGGCATTGTTGACCTGCACCCCGGCAGATGCATGGTTTTCGCTGATCAATGGCCGGGTAATCGTCGATCAGGGGCGAATACCCGATTTGGATATCGATGCCCTGGTGCATCGGCACAACCAACAGGCGCAGCGGCTATTGCAACGGGCGCGCGCCACAGGAAACTATCATGAATGAACAAGCTCCCGCTTTCGTGCATCAATGGATCGACCTTGCGCAACCGCGGCTCGGCGCCGAAATCGTCTCTTGCAGCGATGATTTCTTCGCCGCATGCAGCCGCATGCTCAGCCCCGAGCCGCCGGTATTTATCGACGGCAAGTTCGATGACAACGGTAAATGGATGGATGGATGGGAAACGCGCCGGCGCCGCAACGGCGGTTACGACAACGCCGTCGTCAAACTGGGCTTGCCCGGCGAAATCATGGGTATAGATATCGATACCACGCATTTTACCGGTAACTACCCGCCGGCCGCGTCGCTGGAGGCCTGTTATAGCAACGGCCCGCCGGATGACAATACGCAGTGGGCGACTCTGCTCGATTCGACCGCTCTGCTGGGCGACAGGCACCACTATTATATGATCGAAAGCGCGGCTTGTTTTACCCACCTGCGGCTCAATATCTACCCGGATGGTGGTATTGCACGCCTGCGGGTTTACGGCAGGGTAGTCTGCGAAATCGCGACGCTGGATAAGTCCAAGCCCCACAATCTCGCTGCGGTCGAACTGGGTGCGCGCGCAATTGCCTGGAACGACGCCCACTTCGGTGCCGCTGCCAACCTGCTAAATCCGGGACCAGGACTCAATATGGGCGACGGTTGGGAAACCCGACGCCGGCGCGAACCCGGTAACGACTGGTGCATCATCGAACTGGGGCAGGTCGGACAGATCGGCGAAGTCTTGATCGATACCGCGCACTTCAAGGGTAACTTCCCCGACCGCTGTTCCCTGCAGGCGGCACTGGTTGAGGCCGGCACGGTCGACTCCATCATCACGCAAAGCCAGTTTTGGCAGGAGATATTGCCCCAGCAAAAACTGAAAATGGATAGCGAGCACGGTTTCAAGGACGAAGTGCAGCAACTGGGTCCGGTCAGTCATGTGCGTCTCAACATCTTTCCCGATGGCGGGCTTAGCCGCGTGCGGCTGCTGGGTCGACTCGATGGCTGAGCGACTCGATATCAAACCGCTGACGCGGCTGGCGTTTGCAACCTACGGCGATGTAATCGAATTCGCGGACAACGCATCCTACCCGATCAATAACGGCATGGCCGAGCGTTACCACGCCCTGGCCAGAGTCGATCTGGAGGGTGACGATGCCAATGCCGTGATCAGCCTGATCGCGAGCAAAAAGTTCGAGTTGCCGCGCCCGGTCGACCACCTGGAATACCACCCGCGAGGCAGCCAGGCATTTATCCCTCTCGATGCCAATCCGTTTATCGTGGTGGTCGGTAGGGCCGAACCCGCGCCCGATGTCAGCGCTTTGCAAGCCTTCGTCACCAACGGGGGACAGGGCATTAATTATCGCGCCGGTACCTGGCATCATGTTTTGCTAACGCCCTATGCCGCGATGCGTTTCATTTGCGTCGACCGCGACTCACCCGATGACAATTGCGTCGATTACCATATCCCCAAAGCCGATCAACCCGCGCTTGAGCTGCCGTAGTCGGGATATTCACCGGTCGCTTCGACGGGACGGGTCTGAAGATCTGTCCCCAAGTCTCTGGTCGGAATTTTACGTATGTGACAAAATTACCGTCTGATTTAGGCTGGGACTATCGTGGAAAAAGTTTACATTACCGCGCAGGCATTACTCGAGGATTCGTTTCGGCTCGCGCATTCGATTTATAAAGACGGATTCCATCCGGAGTTTATCGTAGGTATCTGGCGCGGCGGTACGCCGGTCGGCATCGCGGTGCAGGAGTATTTTAAATTCAAGAATATCGAGACCGATCATATTTCGGTGCGCACTTCGTCATATTACGGTATCAATAAGCAGGCGAAAAAAATCAGGGTGCACGGCCTGCACTACCTGATCGAAAATGCCAATGCCAAAGACCGCCTGCTAATCGTCGATGACGTATTCGATTCGGGCCGCAGTGTCGACGCCTTGATTAAGGCCATTAAGAAACAATCCCGCCTGAATGCGCCGGATGATATCCGCGTCGCCTGTCCTTGGTATAAGCCATCGAAAAATAGTGTCAAATTCGAACCCGACTATTTTCTGCACGAGAGTGAGGATTGGCTGGTGTTTCCGCATGAGTTGGCCGGCCTCGAACTTAATGAAATAGGGTCAGGCAAGAAAGACCTGGGGAATATTCTTGACTTATTCGATTAGTCGGGTTTTCCTATCGCAATGCCGGCCAGGGAAAGACTAATAGTATGCATTGTCAGTTTTCTGATCATTCTTGGATTGGGCGTCTATTGGGCTAGGGTCGAGCCTGCGATGCTGACTGCCGGTCAGCGGTTTTCGATGAGTTTTATTATCGCTCTGCTGTTCGCCGCTTCACTGTATTTCCTGTTACGGCAAAAATCCGATCTCAGTCAAACCGGGCCAACCGTCCATCGCGCCGATCAGGCCCGGGACGAGTATGTCGCGAGCATGAGTCACGAGATCCGAACTCCGTTGAGCGAAATTCTCGGCGTCATGCACCTGCTCAAGCGTACCCAGCTTGATCGTGACCAGCAACGCTATGTCGCGACCGCGACTAATTCGGCCAATATGCTGTTGGCGATAATCAATGATGTAATCGCCACTTCGTGTACCGATACCGGTAGTTTTTTCATCGAATCGGAGAATCTCAATTTAGCCGAAGTAATCGAAGATGTGGCCAGCATACTTGCACCCGAGGCGCTAGCCAAAAGACTCGAGCTGGTAAGCGATATTGATCCGGATATTCCGTATCGGGTAAAGGGCGATTCGCTGCGCTTGCGACAGGTTTTACACAAGCTGTTGAGCAATGCGATCAAATATACCGAAAGCGGCCTGATAGTTGTCTATGCCGGCAATCGAAAGCAAAGCGTAGAAATAGGGGTTAAAGATACTGGAATAGGGATTGACCCGGAGCAGCAGCAAGATCTTCTGCGGCTATTACGGTCTAATGGCGATAACCGCGAGTCGCAAGCCGGTAAGCCCGGATTGGACTTGAGCAGCAGTCAGCGCCTGATCAAGGCGATGGGCGGCGAATTACGCTTCGAAAGCGAAACTGGCCGAGGCAGCCGATTTTATTTTCGGCTGGCTATCGACGACGACCACAATGCGCCCTTCGACTGGAAACCGCCGCAGGCCTTGCAGCAACTGAGTATCGGTATTCTCAGTCCATTAGCGCTGCAACGCCGTATCATTCGAAATATGCTGGCACACTGGAAAATACAGGACATCCGTGATTTCGATTTCGATGTGGAGCAAGAATTCGATCTCGCCGAACTGTCGCCCTGCGATCTGCTGATAATCGATCAAACCGTTTCAGAGCAGGCGGTCAACAATTTGGTCGATCGTCTAGGCAATATTTGTGATTGGCGTGAGACGCGTTTCCTGCGTCTAGTCCCGCAAAATCGCCAAAGTGAGGAAAGGGGTGCCGATCTGCGACTTTACAAGCCCATATCCCAATCCCGCCTCTACACCGCGGTGATGGACATTGTCTACAAGCTGGCATTCGATTCCGAGTATAAAAGCGAACTCGGCGCCATGGATAGCCGTGATACGGGCATGCTCGCCGGCCGGCGCATCCTGTTGGCCGAGGATAACGATATCAACAAGATGATCGTATTGGAGATGCTCGAAGAAACCGGCGTCGATATCGACATCGCGGCTAACGGCGCCGATGCGTTGGATCAACTGCAGCGCCAACACTACGATTTAATTTTAATGGATATTCAGATGCCGATCATGGACGGTTACCAGACAACCCAAAAAATCCGTAATATGGGCGGTCGTTTCGAATCGATTCCCATCATCGCAATGACCGCACATGCGCTGGAAGGCGATAGCAATAAAAGCCTGGAAGCCGGTATGGATTACCATGTTTCCAAACCTTTCGAACCCCAGGAATTGATCTCGCTGATCCGGCGTTTCATCGAGAACAGCGATTCCTAGGACGCTAACCCAGCGGCCTAGCCCCGCCTCTGCTGTTATTAATACGGCGACGATTTATGTCGCCGGGTCAATGGCTTCCGGGGCGGGATATACCGCTCAGGTCCGCGCTTCGATGGGCAGATACTCCAAATCGTCGGGACCGATATAATTGGCGGATGGTCGAATGATTTTACCATCCTGGCGCTGCTCGACCACATGCGCCCCCCAGCCGGAAGTGCGGGCGATGACGAACAGCGGGGTGAACATCTCGGTGGGCACGCCCATCTGGTTGTAGGAAACCGCGGAAAACCAGTCCAGGTTCGGAAACATGTTTTTCAAATCCCACATCACCGCTTCGAGACGCGCGGCCACGTCGAACATAAGGCGGTCGCCATTCTCCTCGGACAGGTTTTTGGCGACGCGTTTGATTACTTCGTTACGCGGGTCGCTAATCGTGTAAACCGGGTGGCCGAAACCAATCACGATTTCCTTATTGGCGACGCGTTGGCGAATATCGGCCTCGGCCTCGTCCGGTGAACCGTAGCGTGACTGGATTTCGAAAGCGACTTCGTTGGCGCCGCCGTGCTTGGGCCCGCGCAGGGCACCGATGGCCGCGGTGATGCCGGAATACATGTCGGAGCCGGTGCCGGCAACCACGCGGCCGGTAAAAGTCGATGCGTTGAATTCGTGCTCGGCGTAAAGGATTAAGGATACGTGCATCGCCTTAACCCAGGATTCGCGCGGCGCTTCGCCATGCAGCAGGTGCAGGAAATGGCCGCCGATGCTGTCGTCGTCGGTGACCAGTTCGATGCGCTTGCCATTGTGGCTATAGTGATACCAGTAAACCAGCATCGAGCCGAAGCAGGCCATCAGGCGATCGATAATATATCGCGCGCCGGCGATGTTATGATCGGCGTCTTCCGGCGACTGGCAGCCCAGCGCCGAACAGCCGGTGCGCATCACATCCATCGGGTGGGCGCTGGCCGGCAAATGTTCGAGCACGGTTTTGACCGATTGCGGCAGGTCACGCAGCGCTTTCAATTTTTCCTTGTAACTAGCCAGCTCAGCCCGGGTCGGTAGCTTCTCGTGTACGATCAGGTAGGCGATTTCCTCGAACTCGCAACGCTCGGCGATATCGAGTATGTCGTATCCGCGGTAATGCAAATCGTTACCGGTTTTGCCGACGGTACAGATAGCGGTATTGCCGGCCGCGGTGCCCGACAGCGCGACCGATTTTTTGGGTTTGAAGCCTGGCGTATCACTCATGATGTTTCCTCGCTGAATAATTTATCCAAGGTTTGTTCGTAGTCGTGGTAATCGAGAAAGTCGTACAATTCCATGCGCGTTTGCATGGCGTCGACGACGTTTTGCTGGCTGCCGTCCTGCAGTATGTGCCGGTATACATTCAATGCCGCCAGGCTGGCGGCGCGAAAGGCGCTTAACGGGTAGAGCGCGAGCTTGACGCCCGCCGTCGCCAGTTGCTCGGTGCTAAACAGCGGTGTGGCGCCGAACTCGGTGATGTTGGCCAGCACCGGAACCGGCACCGCCTCGACAAACCGCCGGTACTGTTCGAGCTCGGTCATGGCTTCCGGGAAGATCATGTCGGCGCCGGCGGCAACACAGGCCTGGGCGCGTTCGATTGCGGCGTCCATGCCTTCCACCGCGAGCGCGTCGGTGCGCGCCATGATGACGAAATTCTCATCGCTACGCGCATCGACCGCGGCCTTGACGCGATCCGCCATTTCCGCGCTCGACACGATCGCCTTGTTAGGGCGATGGCCGCAGCGTTTTTGCATCACCTGGTCTTCGATATGAATACCGGCCACGCCGGCGCGAATCATTTCACGGATGCAGCGGGCGATATTGAAAGCGCCTCCCCAGCCAACGTCGACGTCGACCAATAAGGGCAGGCTGCTGGCGTCGGTGATTCGACGCGCGTCTTCCAGCACATCGGCGAGCGTGCTAATACCGAGATCCGGGGTGCCTAGCGAACAGGCCGCGACCCCGCCCCCCGACAGATAAATTGCTTGGTGGCCGCATTTCTGCGCCATGATTGCGCTATAGGCGTTAACGGTGCCGACCACCTGTAACGGATTGTTTGCGGCAACGGCCTGGCGCAGTTTCAGGCCCGGCGATTGGTTTTCAGTCATGACGATCCTCGAGTATTTTTTTGACGATTTCCCAGGCCCCGCTGATATGCCGGCGCATTAGAATTTCGGCGAGTTCTTCATCGCGCTGTGCGATGGCCGCGGCGATCTGGCGGTGCTGATCGAGCGCGGTCTGCGCGCGCGCAGGGAATTGCCCCGATTGACGCCGGCACATGCGAATCAGCTGGTACAGCTCGCCGTTCAGATGTTCCAGAATCCACTGATTGCGGCTGGCGGCCGCGATACGGTAGTGAAAATCGATGTCGCCCTCGCGTTGGAAATAAGCTTTGCCGTCGGTTTTACCGATCGATGCCTCGTGTTGATCGAGCAGTTCGGATAAGGCTTTGATTTCGTCCTCGGGCATCAAGCGTGCGGCGAGTCGCGCCGCCATGCCTTCCAGCGATTCACGCGCGATGTAGATATCTTGCATCATTTTTGAGTCCAGGGTGACGACGCGCGAGCCGGCGTGCGGGACACGCACGATCAGCCTGATCTGTTCGAGACGGTGGATCGCTTCTCGCAACGGCCCCCGGCTAATCCCGTATTTCAACGCCAGATCGGCTTCGACGATCTTGGTACCCTGCTTGAGTTCCCCGCCGACAATATCGGCCTTGATGCTGTCGAAAGTCCGGCTCGCCAGGGTAGTCGATTCGAGCGCATCGTCGGCGCCGAGAGTGGAAACGGGTTCAGGCATAGATTGTCAACAATTAAGGCTATAGGTTGTGAAATTTGGCTAAAATATGCAGATAATCGTACATATTGTCAACAATAACTCCGATGGCTTCATTTAAGGCTCAAGCCGAATGGCGCGCAGAAGCAGTAAATACGCGGGCTTGGAGATTTAATTTTCAAGATAAGTAAATTTAATAGTGACTAAGACTGTTAGCGGCTTTATTCAATAATAGGTATATTTAGGTTTCACATCAGTCCGCCGATCAACCCCCAGGGTGGATTGGAAGTAGCTGACATAACAATAAATCCAATTAGCTAGCCCGACGCAGACACTTTGAGGACATAACCATGAGCAATGAAACCGTCACCATTACCGATAACACTACGGGAAAGGAAGTCACGCTTCCGATTTATGCGCCCACCGCAGGGCCCAAGGTGATCGATATCGGCGCCCTCTACAAGGAGCTGGGTTATTTCGCCTACGATCCAGGGTTTATGTCCACCGCGGCCTGTTCCAGCGCCATTACCTTCCTCGATGGCGACAAGGGCGTATTGCAGTACCGGGGCTACCCGATCGACCAGCTGGCCGAGCACAGTTCCTACCTCGAAGTCTGTTACCTGCTGCTGACCAATCGCCTGCCGAGCAAGGACGAACTCGGGGATTTCACCAACACCGTCACCCGCCATACCATGCTGCACGAAGCGATGATTCGATTCTTTTGGGGATTTCGCCGCGACGCGCATCCGATGGCGATCATGGTCGGTTGCGTCGGCGCGCTGGCCGCGTTTTATCACGATCACATGGATATCCATAACGAAGAGCATCGCAAGATTACCGCTTATCGCCTGATGGCGAAAATGCCGACCATCGCCGCGATGAGTTATCGCTATGCCAACGGCAAACCCTTCGTTTATCCGAAAAACGATCTGAACTACACCGAGAATTTCCTGCACATGATGTTCTCGATGCCGTCCGAGGAATACAAGCCCGATCCCCTGCTCGCCAAGGCGCTCGATTTGATCATGATCCTGCACGCCGATCATGAGCAGAATGCGTCGACTTCGACCGTGCGCCTGGCCGGCAGCTCGGACGCCAACCCCTTCGCCGCGGTTGCCTCGGGTATTGCAGCCCTGTGGGGGCCGGCGCACGGCGGCGCCAACGAAGCGGTGGTGCGCATGCTGATCGATATCAACCAGTCCGGCAAACCGCTGCAGGCCTTCGTCGATCGCGCCAAGGACAAAGACGATAGCTTCCGCCTGATGGGCTTCGGTCATCGCGTGTACAAGAATTACGATCCGCGTGCCAAGCTGATTCGCGAAATCTGCCATAAACTGTTAAATGACATGGAGGCCACGGGCGAGCAGAAGAAGTTGCTCGAAACCGCGATGGCGCTGGAGAAGGTGGCACTCGAGGACGAGTATTTCGTGCAGCGTAACCTCTATCCGAATGTCGATTTTTACTCGGGCATCATTTTCCTCGCAATGGGCATACCGATGAACATGTTTACCGTGATTTTTGCGATGGCGCGCACTATCGGTTGGATTTCGCAATGGAACGAAATGATGGCGGATTCGGAGGCCAAGATCGGGCGTCCGCGCCAGCTTTATAATGGCGCTATCGATCTGGACTACGTCCCGATTGATAAGCGCTAACCGGATACCCATATTGTCTGCTACCGCAACACGAGAATATTGAAATGCTAGCCGCATACCGCGAACACACCGATGCGCGCGCCCAAGAGGGCGTACCCCCGAAACCCCTGGATGCCCAGCAAACCGCCGAGCTGGTGGAACTGATCAAAAACCCGCCCGCCGGCGAAGAAAATTACCTGCTGGAACTGCTGACCCAGCAAGTGCCCGCCGGGGTCGATGAAGCGGCCTATGTCAAGGCGAGTTTCCTGGCCGCGATAACCCGCGGCGAGGCGGAAACGCCGCTGTTCGATAAGGTCCGGGCGGTCGAGATTCTCGGCAGCATGCTGGGCGGTTACAATATCGAACCTTTGATCGCCGCGCTTGACGACGAGGAAACCGCGGCCGCGGCGGTGGCGGCCTTATCGCATACACTGCTGGTATTCGACGCCTTTCACGACGTCGTGGAAAAATCCGAAGCCGGCAATAGCCACGCGCGCCAAGTGCTGGAATCCTGGGCCAATGCCGAGTGGTTTACCGGCAAACCCGCACTCGCCGACAAGATTACCGTGTCGGTGTTCAAGGTGCCGGGTGAAACCAATACCGATGATTTATCGCCGGCGCAGGATGCCTGGTCGCGCCCCGATATCCCGCTGCACGCCAACGCGATGCTGAAAAATCCGCGTCCGGGTTTGACCGAGCAACCGCTGGAAAAAATTAACCAACTCAAAGCCGCGGGTCATCCGGTGGCTTACGTGGGCGACGTCGTCGGCACCGGTTCGTCGCGCAAGTCGGCGACCAATTCAGTGTTATGGCATATGGGTGACGACATACCCTATATTCCCAATAAGCGTAACGGCGGTTATTGCTTCGGCGGCAAGATCGCGCCGATTTTCTTCAACACCATGGAAGACGCCGGTGCACTGCCGATCGAGATGGACGTCAGCAACTTGGCAATGGGTGATGTCATCGATGTGTATCCGCATGCCGGCAAGGTGACCCGGCACGGCAGCGACGAAGTCATTTCGAGTTTCGAACTCAGTACCAATGTGCTGCAGGATGAAGTGCAGGCCGGTGGGCGTATCCCGTTGATTATCGGCCGCGGCCTTACCGAGCGCGCCCGCAAGGCGCTGGGCTTAAGCGAGTCCGACCTGTTTGAAAAACCCCAGGCCGCCGCCGCCAGCGACAAGGGTTATACCCTGGCGCAAAAAATGGTCGGCAAGGCCTGCGGCGTCGCCGGGGTGCGCGCCGGCATGTATTGCGAACCGAAGATGACTACGGTGGGTTCGCAGGATACCACCGGTCCGATGACGCGCGACGAGCTTAAAGACCTGGCCTGCCTCGGCTTTTCGGCCGATCTGGTGATGCAGTCCTTTTGTCATACCGCGCCCTACCCGAAGCCGGTGGACGTGTTCACGCATCATACGCTGCCCGATTTCATGCAGAATCGCGGCGGTATTTCATTACGCCCGGGCGACGGTGTCATCCATTCGTGGATGAATCGCATGCTGCTGCCCGACACGGTCGGTACCGGCGGCGATTCGCATACGCGCTTCCCGATCGGCATTTCGTTCCCGGCGGGCTCGGGGCTGGTGGCTTTCGCCGCCGCCACCGGGGTCATGCCGCTGGATATGCCCGAGTCGGTGCTGGTGCGTTTCAAGGGCGAAATGCAGCCCGGTATCACTCTGCGCGACCTGGTCAATGCGATTCCTTACGCCGCGATACAGCGCGGCTTGCTGACGGTCGAGAAAGCGGGCAAGAAAAATATCTTTTCCGGGCGCGTGCTCGAAATCGAAGGCTTGCCGCAGCTCAAGGTCGAGCAGGCATTCGAATTGTCCGACGCCTCGGCCGAACGCTCGGCCTCGGGCTGCACCGTCAAGCTCGACCAGGAGCCGATCATCGAATACATGAACTCGAACATCGTCATGTTCAAGTGGATGATCAGCGAAGGTTACGGCGATAAGCGCACGATTACGCGCCGTATCGAGGAAATGGAAAAATGGCTCGCCAATCCCGAGTTGCTGGCAGCCGACGCCGATGCCGAGTATGCCGAAATCATCGAGATCGACCTCAATCAAATCACGGAACCCCTGCTGGCCTGTCCCAACGACCCGGACGACATCAAGCCGCTGTCCGCGGTCGCCGGCACTAAAATCGACGAAGTTTTCATCGGTTCCTGCATGACCAACATCGGCCACTTCCGTGCCGCCGGCAAGCTGCTCGACAAGCTGACCGAGCCGGTGGTGACGCGCTTGTGGATCGCGCCGCCGACCAAGATGGACGAGGCGCAGCTAACCGCGGAAGGTTACTACAATATCTTCGGCCGTTCCGGCGCGCGCACCGAGATGCCCGGCTGCTCGCTGTGTATGGGCAACCAGGCGCGGGTGGCGGAAAATTCGACCGTGGTCTCGACCTCGACGCGAAATTTTCCGAACCGGCTCGGCAAGGGTGCCGATGTCTTCCTGGCGTCGGCGGAACTCGCCGCGGTGGCGTCGATTCTCGGCAAGATCCCGAGCATGGATGAATACTTGCAATACGCCGACGACATCAACACCATGGCCGACGACGTCTACCGTTATCTCAACTTCAACGAAATGGAAAACTACACTGCCGCCGCCGAATCGGCGTTCCCGGTCAAGGTGGCCTAGTTAACAGCCGTCATCCGCGCGCAAGTCTAAGCGACTTTAGGCCTGGATGGTTCCGACGGATATCTCGCAAGTGTAATGTCGTCAATACCTCCATGTCGGACGGATACAGTCAGATTTCGATTGTTCCAAGGCCGACGGCGTCGCCAGCCCTGGTTCCTTATTGCTGGAATGGTGAAAATGGGATGTTTATACTTCCGAGACTCCTCATCCAATCCAAGTGATAATCGATGCAAAACACCGAAAATTGGTCGCCTGGAAAGTACGTAACCAGAAACGGTCGATTGCGGGCAACCCGGGATTCGTCCCAACTAAAAACGGCTTCCCGCCTGGTGACGGATCTCGTCGCAGCCAGGTACGACCAGGCGATACGAACTTATGCCAAGGGCGATCTCATAGATCTGGGCTGCGGTAACGTGCCTCTATATCCGGCCTACAAGGACAGGGTTAGCAGCATTACCTGTGTCGATTGGCCGGCTACCAAACATAAGCTCGATCACCTGGACCATGAACTGGATTTAACCCAAAGGCTGCCTTTCGCCGATAACGCCTTCGATACGATCATTCTGTCCGATGTTTTAGAGCATATTCCAAAGCCGGAGCAACTATGGTCGGAAATGTACCGCATTCTCGCACCGGGCGGTGTCGCGATCATCAACACGCCTTTTTTATATTGGGTGCATGAAGTGCCCCATGATTATTATCGATATACGGAAATCGCTCTGGAGCGATTTGCCAAGGATGCTAATTTTAACGTTGTAAGCTTGGAGCCGATCGGCGGGCTACCCGAAGTCTTGGCCGATTTTATTGCGAAAAAACCCCGGGTGATTCCAATCATCGGTCATTTGTTCCGTAAACCGACGACCATACTGATACAAAAATTAACCTGGGTGTTTGTGCATAGCCTGGGCAAGTCGATGTCCAGAAAGACATCCAGAAAATTTCCGCTGGGTTATTTCATGGTTGTCGAGAAGCAGTGATCAAGCGCCGGTCGGGTCTAAACCGGTTGACCGAACAAAACTTTCAGCGAAGCGGCGCCAGAGCACATCCGTTCCCGCGTATTGGGGTAATTACTCTCTGCGACCTGTTTCCATTGCATACGGCCTGGTATCCAGGCTACGCGCCAGGTACTGACAATATCCACCGGCCATAAAAAGCGCTACCGCAAATTCTCCGGACCAATAGATAAAAAAGGATTCGAACAGGTTCAATACCAGGAAAAAGATGCTGCTGTAGAGGGCAAAGGCGTAAAAATCCTTACTGGCAGCGAGCTTGATGCGCCGCAATAGGACGACCCAGAGAACACCCACAAAAACAAAGCCGACGACACCAAACCCGAGTAAAATCTCCAGATAGCCGTTATGTAGATGTCCGAATCCAGCTTGTTTAATTTTATCCGGAATATGCTCCGCCAATTGGAAAACATCCGAGCGTGCATCTTGTCCCCAGCCCGTAATCGGTCTCTCGGCTATCCATTTCAGGGCCTCGGCCCAGGAATGAATCCGAATTCCGACACTGCCAAAAGGCAGCTCATGTAGATTACCCGCAAGCAGTGCATCAAAAGACGTTTGCTCGGCGGCTAACCGGTAGTGTATGAATTCTATTGCAGGCCAGGTCAGTATGCCCATGACAAGGACCATAACGAGAATGCCTTTCGCCATGGACAGTCGATTTCGGCCAAAATGGGTTGCATATCGAATGCTCTGCAGTAGGGCGACGAAGCCGGTCACGAACAGGCCCAGAAAGGCTGCCCTTGTCTGCGTTCCCGCAAGGCCTATCAGGCCAAACAGACCGGCGGCAAACAACAACGCATTGACCCGGTTTACAGCGAACACATTTCGAATTCGATGACTGAGGCTGCAGACACAAAAAATTACCACCAAGCCAAAGAATAACGCTCCGTGCTGGGCATTATGTATATTAAAATCGACGCGCCGCCCCGCCCATAGATATTTGAGGGTCTGCATTAGATTCGGGTCGAGCGCGACCGCGGTTACCAGCCCCAGGAACGCGATGGCCAACATTCTTATTGCGCCCGCCCTGGAGCCGCCGATCCACCAGGCCAGCGGCAGGAATAGAAAAAGCTTGAGCAGGTCGTTTAGCGACCGGTACTTGATCGCAGTTTCGTAATCTATGAGGGCGTTGATTCCAAACAGCAGCCAGGGTATCAGCAGCGCCAACAGGAATAGTTTGAACATCAAATCCGACTTGATTTTATGGCGCTGGCCCCAGGCCGATATCAAGAAGGTCAACACCATTATGTTTTCAGGTAGCCCCCGCAGCTCGCCCTTGAACGCGATTCTGGTATACACATATATAATCGCTGAAATTACTCCTACGATAACCAACAAAGGGCTACCACGCTCGAAGTGGCAGGGGAAACAATGTTCTATGCGGGCACAAAGCCTTTTCATTTGCCGTTAAACCTTCATCGTTTTGGTGGTTCGGGGAATGGAATTTTCGAGCTTCACCAGTCCGTTTCGCCGCATCTGCGGATGGCTCGTACCGATCTTTGCCGATTGGTTGCGATTATAGATGCCCCGGGATGAAATGGCAGACTTTTTCTCAACCTCGACGGGGGGATCGCCCTGTGGTTGCACCAGGAAATATAGAGACAATCTGCCTCCAGGCTCGGCAAAATCAAAGGCAAGCGTTTGGAGATTAATTACCGCCCTAGCACCGAGCAGTGCGGGAAACCAATAAAAAAAACCGCAGCTGTATCCTGACCGGATTATCGTAATTTGTAATAACGAGAATTTTTACCCGCTATCGTGTTAGTATGTGAATCTCACCAATCTTCAAGGACGAAGTCATGGATCAATTTCAGCCCCGCAATTATATCCTCACCAACCAACTGCATGGCGTTCGCTATATCGGCACAATCTCCAAGCTAGCCCATCGGGTCCCGCGCCAGTGGCTTAAATTAGTCGATGGATTCTCCAAAAAATACAGTACCGACAGGCTTGTCTGGTACCAATTACCGTCAATAAAAACGAAACGGTGCAATCTAGTTCCCATTATAGATTCCAAGCCTTGGAGATGAATATGAAAAACATCGATTTGAAATACAAGTTATATCGAGTGTTAAAAGTACCTCTATATCTGCCGCTCGGCGCTACTTTTTCACTCAACCTGTTGCTTGTCTCGATTTTTATTTCGGTTGCTTCCCCCGTGTACGCGACAGCCTGTACCGTCGATAACCTCGGGCCGGCAGACTATTCCACTATTCAGGCAGCGATAGACGACGTGAATTGTGACCCCATCACGATTGCGGCAGGGAATTATGTTGAAAACCTAATTATCACCAGGGCATTGACATTGGAAGGCGCCGGTTCGGCTAGCACGGTTATTGACGGCGGCGCGGTGGCGAGTGTTATCGATATTAATGTATTTGGCGGTCCGGAAGTTATTATCACCGACCTAACCATTCAAAATGGTAGTGCGGATAAAGGCGCTGGTATTTACGCGGTTACGTCGGTGACGATTAACGATGCCGTGATCACGCAAAACGTCGCAGCTAATTATGGCGGCGGCATCTACGTTTTCGATGGTCCATTAATTATGGATAACACCACGGTCAGCGATAACGAAGCGGGCTTGGCGGGCGGGGGTATCGACAATCGGTTTGATTCTGTCATAACGAATAGTCAGATAATAAGCAATCGCATTACAACGCCGAGTCCAGCCGTGACGGTCGGCGGCGCCGGAATTCATAACCGCAGCAATTTGACGATTACCGATAGTTCCATTGTCGGTAATGTTACGACCGGAGGCGGCGGCGGCATTTTTAGCAACGCTTATCTGGACACATTGACGCTGACCAATGTTGTCGTTGATGCCAACGAGGCGTTGACCTACGGGGCTGGGATATACAATTATGGACTAGACGGCGGCTTGGTGATCGAAGATAGTCAAGTGATCAATAACACTACAACCGACCCCATCAGCGAAGGTGCCGGAGTATATAACAGAGGAACAGCAACCATAACCGACAGCGCAATCAGTGCCAATACCAGCGGCTGGACCGCGGCGGGCATTATGCAAAGAGACGGCGTTATGGTGCTGACCGGGACCGAGGTCGTCAGTAATTCGACCGGTGGTCGCGGCGGCGGTATCTTCGTCGCTAATGGTAGTTTGGAATTAGACCATAGCCTTGTCGATGCCAATACCGCCGTAACCGGCGGCGGTGGTATCTACGCCGGCGGCTGGACCGCTGGAGCAGGGACTGCGGTAACCATAATCGACAGCACCATAAGTAACAATACCGGCAGTAGCTATGGCGGCGGCATCTATACTTCGGTGCTGCTGACGCTTGTCAATAGCACCATAAGTAACAATACCGCGACGGTATTCGGCGGAGGCATCTACGGTAACGATTCATCGGGTGATGTGATGACCTTGAGCAATTGCACCATCAGTAACAATACCGCTGATAATTCCAGCGGTGGAGTTTACCTGGTAGGACCGGAAGCAGTCCTGAATAATTGCACTATCAGCAGTAATTCCTCTCCCGGTACCGGTGGTATCGGCTTCGCCAATACCGTGACGTTTAGAAACAGTATTATCGCAAACCAAATCAGCGGTCCAGATTGTAACATGGCCGGGAACTCTATCGGTTACAACCTTGAAAGCGGAACCGGTTGCGGCTTTACCGCAATCGGCGATCAGCAAAGCACCGACCTGACGTGGTCAAGCTTTTTGATACACCCCAGTTAAGCGGCATCCTTCATTTCCAGACATTGTTTTTGGGAGTGTTAGAAATTTTGTGTCAATTCTTTAATGTGCAGCATAATGCTGTTAGGAGAATTGATAATGACAGACAAATTCGATTTTAATAAAGCCCTGAAGGCGATTCAGTCTGGGCA
>Ga0126334_10000085_pt1 | contig 34240 bp, 36 predicted proteins | sample InaspJWI49metaG_FD_94491 | JGI IMG/M metagenome (GOLD analysis project Ga0126334, IMG submission 94491) | Marine gutless worms symbiont microbial communities from Oahu, Hawaii - Inanidrilus sp. 2 OAHU.JWI-49 metaG | ecosystem: Host-associated > Annelida > Digestive system > Unclassified...
AGAGCCCATAAGACGCGGCCCTGCGGGCTGCCCTGCGCTTCTCGGAAAGGGCGCGCTCAGCACAACTCGCTGCGCTCAAACACGCACTTCGCTCTGGTCGCCCTTTCCTGCGATGCTCGGCGCATCTTAAAGGGGAGTTCAAACCCGGAAACCAAAATCAGCACCCCTTTAGGGGCTTCATGATGCCTCCCGCTCTGCGGGAGGAGCATCGCTGCCGTTCAGGCTTTTATTCGAATTTGCTGTACATATGAAATCCGGGCGTTGATACCAGAGATGGCACAGGCGACGGGAAAATAGGGCCAACGGAAAGAACGTCAAAAGCAGACTTGAGAGCATCAGTCGGGCCGGTGAAAACCAGTCCAGCTTCCGAATGGACGTGACCACCGGTTGATCCCGGATGACGCGGAAGCGCTTTCCGTTTCGCCAGGCCCAGAGGTTCATGTGGATCGAAAACCAGAGCTCTTCGCTGGCATAAACCCGCTGTGAAAAGCCGCCGATCGCCTCAAAAGCAACCCGCTCACAATACACGAAACAACCGGCCGCGATGTTGAATAGTTGGGAAAATCGATTCCAGGCATTGAAGACGGACTGGGCCGCAGGATCCAGGGGCCGGTCCGCCGCCACGACCACGCCGCCACCGACGATGCGGCCGGATTTCATATTCTCAAGCGCTTCGGTCAGGAGTCTCGTGGTAACCTTTGTGTCGGCATCCACGAAGATCAAATAGCGGCCCAGGGCCGCCCGCGCACCGGTGTTGCGGGCCCGCGCTATCTGGTTGACCGGTTCGGGGACTACCCGGGCACCCATGATACGGGCGATTTCCGCGGTCCGATCAGTGGAATTATTGTCTACGACAATGACCTCGGCCATGCCAGGGTTACCCTCAGTCGCCGTAAATATCGATTCCAGAGCCTCTGGCAGATAGGCCTCTTCGTTAAAGGCGGGAATGATGATGGAATACTCGGTCATGGCGCTCAAACTTGCCTACGGATACATTTTTCCGGTTCCAAAACCCGTCACAAGTTGCAACACTTGCTTTCCATGGCGGCAACACTAGGCCTGCGGTGCCCGTTCAGACCAACTGGAGAGCACGACGTTCGATGTCAGTGGGTATCTCCTTGAGCACCATTACCCCGCGCCCGGATTTTTTTCGTTCTGCAAAGACGTCCTTTATCCCGCGAATACTTCTGTAAAGCTCAGTCGAGCTGATCGAGTGCCTTGATGAAATCCGCGTTGTTGGGAACACCATTTTGAATCAGCCGAATGACGCCGTTTTTATCGATCAGGTAGGTTACTCTGCCACGGCCGAAACTCTTTTTTATTTTTCTGTCGGTGTCGGACACCAGCGGAAAGGTGATACCATTGGCAGTCGCAAATCTCCGATTTTCACTCAAGCTGTCACTGCTGACGCCGATGACCAGCGCTTCGCGGTTTGCAAATTTTTCCAGATCCCGCTGGAAGTTAATGACCTCGGTCGTTCAGACAGGCGTGAAGATGGCAAAGTAGAGCGCCAGGACGATGTGTTTGCGGCCGCGGTAGTCCGCTAAGTTGATGGGACCCTGGGTTGAGACCCCGGTAAACACTGGGGCCTGGTCGCCGACCTCGAGCCCCAAGGCCGTGGCCGGTACCGCTGTCAGCGCCAGTGAGAGCGCCAGCGCAAAGCAGATGACCCGGTGAAATTTCATGATACCTCCTGAGGGCCGGTGCGGCCCGCGTTAGGAAGAGGTAGCAACATCTTCGAGGGCGTGGGCCCTCAGAACCTCTAAATCAACAGTTTCGAGGACTTTGGCATGGGTCGCCTCCAATATAATGGGCGGTGCCACACCGGCATCAAGGGCTTCGGACCAGCGCCGTGCGCACAGACACCAGCGGTCCCCGGGTTTGAGGCCCGGAAAACCGTAGGCCGGTACGGGGGTGATCAAGTCATTGCCCCGGGCTTTTGAAAATGAAAGAAATGCTTCCGTCACCCGCGCGCAAACCACGTGCACGCCGATGTCTGCCTGTCCGGTATCGCACGAACCCGTCCTGGAAAAACCTGTCAACGGGTCGGTGCCGCATGTTTGCAAATGCCCTCCCAATACATTCTTTGCTGGTTGCATTGCTCGACCTCTCTCAGGAGCGCGCTACTGGCGGTCCCTATGCTTTCGCATTCCCCTGGGCGGTCTATGAACTCTCGACAGGTTGACTCACGCCCACGGGTATGTATGTTGTGGTGACATATTTGTGATCAAGGTTAACTTCTTATGCCTCAACATGGGACACTGGTTTGCGTATGTCAAACCTACGGAACACCAGCCGGACCGTCAAAGTCACGGCACTATTTCGCGACGCACCAGTGTCGGCACCCTCTAACATCTTGTCGCGGGGGCCATCTCGGGGCATTTTACTATCGACCGCGCAATGACCACTCCGGCTATGTGGCGATACAATTGAATTGATAAGCGCAATGGTTCTGCAAGGGGGGTACAGAATGAGTGATCTGATAAGGATAGGTATCAGTCGGTGCTTGTTGGGTGAACCGGTTCGCTACAACGGCGGCCACCAGCACAACCGTTACCTCACCGGCACGCTGGGCAAATTCGCAGAGTACGTCCCGGTCTGCCCGGAGGTAGAATGCGGGTTGCCGACACCGCGTGAGACCATGCGCCTGGTAGGTGATGTCGACGCACCCCGGCTGGTCACCCGCAAGACCAAAATTGATCACACCGCGCGAATGCTGGCCTGGGCACGAAAACGCTTGAAAGCCATAGACAGGGAGGATTTGTGTGGGTTCATCTTCAAAGGGAATTCTCCGAGCAGCGGTCTCTACCGGGTAAAGGTATATAATGCCAAAGGGATGCCCGCCAAACTGGGAACCGGTCTCTGGGCCCGGGCCTTTACGGAACGATTCCCGGCCTTACCCGTGGAAGAGGAAGGGCGTTTGAACGATCCAAAGCTCCGCGAGAACTTTATCGAACAGATTTTTACCATGAAACGCTGGCGCGAGACACTGGCACAGCGTCGCAGTCGCAGGACCCTTATCGAATTTCATACCCGCAACAAGCTGCTCCTGTTATCCCACAGCCCTGAGAACCTTCGCAAAATGGGCAAGCTGGTCGCCAGCGGAAAAGAGGTGTCCTTAAAAGAGCTCTATCGCGATTACGAAACCCTTCTGATGCAAAGCTTGCGTCTCAAGACGACCGTCAAAAAGAATATCAACGTGATGCAACACATGATGGGCTACTTTAGAAAACAGCTCGCTGCGGATGAAAAACAGGAATTGCTGGAGATATTGGACCGTTACCGTCAAGGACTCGTGCCTTTGATTGTGCCGATTACCCTGTTCAACCACTATGTGCGCAAGTACGGCCAGGCATACCTGGCAGACCAGACCTATTTGAATCCGCACCCCTATGAACTCAAACTACGCAACCATGTGTGACCGCTCGTGTCACAAGCTTACGGTATATTGCGCCTCACATAAGCAATAACCGGGGGCATTTACCGATGGATTTAGAAAAGAAACTCGGCATCTTGGCCGACGCCGCCAAATACGACGTCTCCTGCTCCTCGAGCGGCAGTCGACGCAAGAATATCGGCCGCAGGCTTGGAAACGCCGCCCCCGCAGGCATCTGTCACTCCTACACCGAGGATGGCCGGTGCGTGTCACTGCTGAAGATCTTATACAGCAACCATTGCATTTATGACTGTGCTTACTGCATCAACCGTATTAGCAACGATATTCCTCGGGCGGCTTTTACGAGTCGCGAGATCGTCCGACTTACCATCGATTTTTACCGGCGCAACTACATCGAAGGTCTGTTTCTGAGTTCGGGTATCATACACAGCCCGGACGATACCATGGAGCGGCTGATTCAGACCGTAAGGCGTCTGCGGCAAGCATCTTTCAACGGCTATATCCACCTGAAGTGTGTTCCCCATGCCAGCCGGCGCCTGATCCAGATGGCCGGACGATATGCCGACCGCCTCAGTGTCAACATCGAGCTGCCGTCTGAAACCAGCCTCAAGCGTTTGACCCATGCCAAGTCTTACGCCTCAATCCTTGGTCCCATGGACGTCATAAGGGAGATGCGGGCGGAAAGCCGCGAAGAGCGCAAGCGCGGAAGACATGCTCCCGTGTTTGCGCCGGCCGGCCAGAGCACCCAACTGATTGTCGGAGCGAGCCCTGAATCGGACTATGACATCTTGCACTTGGCCGATAAGTTATACCGTCAGCAATCTCTAAATCGAATTTATTACTCTGCTTTTATACCGCTTCCGGTTGTGCAAGGTGGGCTGCCGACAATCGCGGCCCCGCCCCTGGCAAGGGAAAATCGATTGTATCAGTCGGACTGGCTTTTGAGATTGTACGGCTTTTCCATAGACGAAGTGATCAGCAGGGATGACCCCTATCTCGACCTGGACATCGATCCAAAGCAGGCTTTTGCCCTGCGGCGACCGGAACTGTTTCCGGTGGATCTCAACACTGCCGGCCGGGAAATGATTCTTCGGGTTCCAGGTATTGGCACACGCTCAGCAAATAGGATCGTGCGGCTGCGCCGCTTGGGACGCATTCGGTTTGAGCACCTGCAGCAAATGGGCGTCGTGATCAAGCGGGCCCGGCCGTTCATTGTCTGCGATGGCCTTGATTCCGCCCTATACCCAATTCCCGCGGCGATACGGTCGCTCTCGCAACCCGGACGGCAGCTTGCTCCTGATTCAACGCGCAGTACGGTCCAATTACGGGCACCCACGCGCTCATGGGTTACCGATGGCACATTCGAAGGGCTTTTAACTGCGATTTTCGAAGTTTATCGCATAGGCCAGTCACCGGATGATCTGCAACCTTCAAGCAAGGGCCAGTTGACGCTCTTTGATAGCCAGGATTGCATACCAACCGATCTGGAAAAGGCCGAACGAACCTGGAAAGGTTTAGGTGCCCGGCTGGGTGTGCGCAAGCGGCGTAAGCTCTTTGAAGCCTATTTGTCCGAAAGTCCCGGGCAGGAAATGATGATTTTGCGGTATATCGAAGGATACATACCAAACCGCAGGAGCCGTTCCGGTCAATCCGCCGCCGACCCGGTGACGGCGCGACTTTTCATTGAAAAATTGGCCCAAAAGGTCCGTCGTGAAGCTCACCGCGTGAAAGGTTTTGTGCGGTTTCAGCAATACGACGAAGATGGTTTCCTGGCTTTGATCAACCCCCGTTATGACGTTTTGCCCCTGGTGCGGCATCATTTTGAAGCACGCTTTGCTGATCAAAAGTGGATTATATACGATACCGGCAGAAATTATGGTTTGTCACACGACAACCACAGCACGCAGGCAGTGCGGTTGGATGCCGAGGAGATTGCCGCTTTTTCAAATGCTCCCGAGAGCGGGGAAATCCTCACCAAGACTTTGTGGCAACGTTACTACGCCGCCGCCAATATCCGGCAGCGTAAAAATCCTGGATTGCACGCCCGATTGCTGCCCCGACGTTTCTGGCGGTACCTGCCGGAGAAAAACAGTCCCCATTAGACGATTCGCCCGCCGCACTGCGGCACCTTGAAAAGCTTGCCGGCTATGTTATCTCTTGAGATCACATCAGTGCGGTTGCTGGGCGGACCGGTTCACTGCAAACAACTGGAACCGCATAAAAGCCCCCAACTGAGAAGATTGATCGTTCTTTCCGTGTCGCTTGCATACCAATTCAACCGACAATCGAATTCACACGGTATCGCAAAGTGGTAGATTTAACCTGCCATTGAACACATGAAGTGCTCGCATTGATTTTGGCAGCGAAAGTACGAATGTTTCCGGATAAAGGTTTTACGCGTCACTGACTACATTTTAAGGAGGATGTCATGAAAAGAATCGATTGTGAAACTGAAAAAATATCTATCCGAACCATCGGCCTTTTCCTTTTGCCGCTTGCCCTTGGCCTGGCGTTTATCGGTTTTTTGATCTTACCCGTAGTGGGATTGTTTTTTTCGATTCCACTTTTCATTCTTGCGATTACCTTACTTGCGGCACCGGAAAGCAAGGTCTGTAAGATACTGCTTCAGCAGGATAATTGATTGAATTCTTGTACCTCTAATGCGGGTGTTTTCGAAACCAACTGGTTTAATTAGTGCGGTAATCGGACATTAAAAGGCTTCTGCGAATGTCATTTGAATTTGGCGTTAATCTAACCACTTCCTCCTCGGATGCATGGGACTTCATAACCGATACACAAACTTGGCCCCTGTGGGGCCCCTCAGTGCGTGAAGTGGATTTCCCAGACCGATATATCCGTTTAGGCGCTATTGGAAAAATACTCACACCGGTTGGGATATGGGTGCCTTTCGAAATAACCCGTTTTGATGAGAGTCGCTATTGGGAATGGCGCGTTAAGGGGTTAAAAGCAACCGGCCATCGCGTCATAGACATGGGGGCCGATAAGTGTAAGCTTGTGTTCACCGTCCCGTTTTGGGCATTGGCATATGGTGTCATATGCAAGCTGGCATTGATGCGCATAAAGCGGCTGATCTCAAAAGGGCTTAGATCCGACGCCCGACATGAAAGATCGAATGACGCAAACACAATAACAAAACTGGAGGGTGACCTTCCCAAAGATATACCTGACCAACTCGATAAGGAGAAAAAAATGCAAGTAGAAACAAAATGCTTCGCCACTCTGGCAGATAAAGAAACCTGCGATTACAGAAATAGCACATCCTACGACCTCGCGGAGGGTCAAACAGTGGGGCATCTTGCCGACATGGCCGGTGTGACCAGGGCCGACATTAAGACAATCTTTGTAAACGGCCGTCACGCCGACCTCGACACGATGTTGTCCCACGGTGATCGTGTGGGGTTTGTGCCGGCAGTCGGTGGTATGTAATCCGGCGCATAAAGTCGGCGACCGTTAGTCGCAACCGATATGAAAACGCCACACCCGCAACAATTCAGGTCTTTCTTCGGAACCTTACCTGTTTGGGTACTGCCGTTAATAGTGGTGCTGCTCTTCGGGCGTTTTATTATTGCGTTTTTCTTCTATATCTTTTCCTGATTGGGGCATTCAATTGAACGGTAGTTTTTGCTGATTGTCCTGGGTGCTTGTTTTTTTGTACTTTCCATTGATCCAGTCATCCAGCCCGGAGAGATACCACTTTGAAAAGCGCCGATCAGAAGGTCCGCCCGCCAGGTTGGAATACACCTCATCGGCACCTAAGTCTGTGACCATGCGAAAGGATGGGAAAAAGGTCGTGTCCCGGCCAGCACTGCGGTAGATTTGTCCCTGGTGAATGGTGGCCCGGTTGCCGATGCCGATGACCGGTCCCCGGTCAAAGCCCATAAAACGCGGCAGCTTACCATCAAATAGGATGTTGTTCATGATAAACGTACGCGTAGAGCCCCACGCCCGGGGCTCCACATGCAGAGTTTCAACGGCAACCTTGCGGTAGATTTCCTCCCGGGGCCGACTGTTGAACCAGATGGATTCTTCGGCCAACAGGATACGGTCAAAATTGTCATAGAAATCGGCAAAGACCCCAGTTTCCTCGGCCAGGTAATCGAGAATTTCTTCGCCAAATCCGTTTTTGCCAAAGACTTCCCGATACAGCCCCTTATAGAATTCCTCAAACAAGAAGGCCCCCCTGGAATCGGCCGTATAGTGCAGGTCCCAATTCTTCAAGATCCTGCCCTGCGAAGTGTCCGGCAGCAGCGGTTTAAGGATGTCCATGAACAGTTCAGCCTGGCGGGAATATACGTCGAAATGCATCTTGTAGATGTGTTCCACGGTCATATTGCTGTGGGCTTCGATGAGTTGGTCGATCCGGTCAGCCCGGTAAGAACCCATGGGCATGTTGATCGGTTTGGCCTTGCCGTAGTCATTCAAATTCTGGTTGGCGGTGGAAAAATAACCTTTATCGGGATTGTAGCAGCAGGGCATCTCGGTGGGGCTGTAAAAGCCCTGCCAGTCGTTTTCTTTTTTCCAACCTGGAAGGGGCACCAGGCCACTTACTCCGCCGCGGCGCTTGGGAGCCAGACCTGTCATCTGGAAACCGATATTCCCCTCTATGTCGGCTAAAACGATGTTCCAGCCGGTTTCGACAACGCCGAATGCATCCATTGCGTTGGCAACGCTTCGCACGTCCCACAGTTTCAAGAGTGAGCTGTAGGTTTGTGCCCCGGATTTACCCGCCGCCCATTTGGTGGCCAGGTAGTAGCCCTCCTCGTTGGGGTTGCCGGCCAGGACCCCATGGCCGTTTTCATAAAAGATCACCTCCACGGGATCTTTTTTCTTTCGCTTGATAACTTCCTTTCTTTTCTTAAAGGCCAGCCACCGTTCGCTATCCTCACGGTAGTAATTACCGTCTTTGCATTTTTCCACCCAAGAATCGATACTGTCGATAAAAGCGTAGGTGGCCCCCCAACTCAGGTCCGGGTTGCGGCCCACTAAGATCCCCGGTGCGCCCGGCATGGAACCACCTATCATATAGCGGCCCTTATGCTGCAGGGCTATTTCGCACCAGACATTGGGCAACCGGTTCACCTCCAAGTGGGGGTCGTTTGCCAGGATCGGTTGGCCGGAGGCGGTCTTTTTCCCGGAGATGACCCAGTTGTTGGAGGCCATCATGCGCGGCAGGGGCAGGTTCCAGCGCGCGCTAGCCGGGATAATGCGTTCGGGCAGGGTCACTTTTTTCAGCAACTCAATGTCGAGTCCGCCCAGGAGCCCCGGGAAGAGTTCTTCCAGATAATCAGCGGATACCCCGCCCTGGACCAGTTCCACAAACAGGCGTTCGACTTCCGCCTGGGATTGAACCAGGGTTAAATAGCCGATCATCCTGGAGATCATGATGATATCAGCTGGCTGCCAGTCTTCGTGACGGTAGCCCAAAAGTTTCAGTTCCCAGGGGCATTTCTTGGCAAACGCCGCATTGGCGCCGTCACTATAGGCCGTGAGCGCGGCGTGATCTTCGGTAGTAAGTTTGTCAAGCTGCGGTGCGGTGTTGCCCGACCAGTTGACCTGACGAAAGAACTTGTCGATTTCAAGCGAGGTGTCGCTGGCATCCAGGATTTCTGAGACCCGTCCCTGTCCCAGAATGCGCATGAGCAGCATCTGCATGCCGCGATCGGCGGCGTGGACATATCCCGTCCCCCAATGCAGGTCGGCAGTCTGTTCGGCTTCCACGTGGGGCGTTCCGTTTGCGTCTCTCCAGATGTTTACACCAGGTTTCATTGAGCCTCCATTTGGATTCTATCGCGGGTGTCAGGGTCAGGTTGCCAGGTAGAATTGATGTAATTTAGCACAGATACCGATCGTTCACAATCTCACCGGGAATAAATCAGCACCACGTGTAAATAGATTGGTAAATTTAGGTTTAGGGGCGTATAAGGAAAAGTATGGCAGACATCGGTAAGATGAACATACTGGTCGTCAAACGAATGACGGGTGATGGTGCCCACATGGACGGCGGTTCTTCCGGGAACATATTACTCCCACGGCGAAACATGCCCCAACGCTGTCAGCCGGGCGACTGGCTTGAGGTTTTTGTCTATGTGGATCGGGACAAGCGCCTGCGGGCCACGATCCGAAAGCCATATGTCACTGTCGGCCAGGTGGCCAGTCTGCGTGCCGTGGCTACGACAAAGTTCGGCGCTTATCTGGCTTGGGGCCTGGAAAACGATCTGTTTGTGCCCAATCGGGAACAGCGCGACCCCATAGTGAAGGGTCGGACGTATATCGTGTATGTCTACCTGGATCAAAAAACCGGTCGCATCACCGCTTCCTCCAAACTGAACCGTTATCTTGGCCAAAACCCCCCGGATTACAACGAGGGTGAAGCGGTGGAGTTGTTGATCTACGAGCAAACTGACCTGGGCTACAAAGCAGTGGTGGGTCACGCCCACTGGGGCCTCATCTATCACAATGAGGTCCTTCAACCGCTTGAGCCTGGCCAGAGGCTGAACGGCTATATCAAGGCGGTTCGTGCCGATCTCAAGATCGACATCAGCCTGCGGCAGACCGGGCACAAAGGGATCGATGTCCTCTCCAATACTATTTTAGATACCCTGCAGGCCGAGGGCGGACGACTGTCCGTTTCCGACAAAAGCCCGGCGGAAGAGATTTATGCCCTGTTCGGGGTCAGCAAGAAAAGATTCAAAAAAGCGGTCGGGGCTCTTTATAAAAGAAAGCTGATTGTTGTTGACAAAAACGGTATCCGTCTTCCCGGAAAAGAACCGGGTCGGCAACCGTGATTCAAGGCTGGCCGGTGACAATCTATCCGTGATGTTCCCAGGCTAGGTTCACCAGCCTTCAGCGGTGACGGCCTATGGTGCCGGATCACGCACAGGGAAATGATGCATAGGCTAGGCCGCATGTGCTATAGTGTCGGGTATAACCCATCACCATGGGGTGCCACCCATGATCGTAGCAACCAACCAGCCTTATTTTGCCCCCTATCCCGGCTTTTTTCTCAAAGCGCACCTGGCGGACTGTTTCGTTATTTTGGATGAAGTTCAGTTCCCGCGGCGGACCACCTGGATCACACGCAATCGTCTCAAGAACGATCAGGGCACGCTGTGGCTGACAGTGCCGGTACTCAAAAAAGGACTGGGGTTCCAGAGGATCAGCGCGGTTAAAATCTGTGATGTTGAAAACTGGCCGCACAAATTCCGGCGCAGTTTCAGGCACGCTTACGCGCGGGCACCCTATCTGCAGAACTATCTGGGAGTGATGGAACGGGCGCTGTCCCGGAAACCGGAATACCTCTTGGATTTCAATCTGGAAATTATCAACGGCTTGATGGCCTATCTTGAAATCGACACCCGGGTCGTGCTGATGTCGGAGCTGGGTGTCAGCGGCAAAGGGACAGCGCTGATCATTGATATCTGCAAGGCCCTGGGCGCCGACCGGTTCCTGGTACAGTCTTCAGCGCGGGCCTATTATGATCCGACCTTGTTCGAGCAGGTCGGGATTGAACTCATTTCTTTCAGCAAGCCCCGGTATGTCTATCCCCAGCTATGGGGCGATTTTATCGAAAACCTTTCGGTTCTGGACTTGTTGTTTAATTGCGGACCGAAAGCGCGGGAGATAATCCTGGGGTAGATCTCACCCTGATCAAATCTTCATCCCCATGCGGCGGTAAAATTCGGGCAGCTTATCCTTTCTGTAAGATGGGCACTCCTTGAGAACGGCCTGGGTGGCTTCTTTGGACAGAGGCCAGAACTCCGGCTTTTGGGCGGCAATGACATCGTTGCTTTTGTTGGCGTAGCAAGAGCAGCCCGGGACACAGAAATGGCGGCTGGTTTCTTCCCAGACTTCACGGATGGGACGCTCGAGGATGTTGCCGAATGACATCATGGTGAAATCACAGGGACACAGGTTGCCCTGAGAGTCGATGAACATGTAATTGTAGCCGGCCCCGCAGCCGTAGAACAGGGCACTTTCGAAATAGTCGTAGGCAAAGACGCCCGGATAGCCCGGGGTGCGGGTGCAGAGTTTCTGTATCTCGAAGATTGTAGCCACATTTTCGGGGGTCAGTTTTTCTTCAGGCCGCGACGTCAGGTGACCACTCAGGATGGGGGACGTCAGGCGCATGTCGTTGATGCCCAGTTCCCGGAAAAATTCGATGACCTTGAACAGCTCCGGTCGGTCATCTACCAGCTGCTTGTCTGGTACGAATGAGACCGCCACGTAAAACCCCTCCTCTTGGAACATCCGGATGGCATCCAGGGTTTGTTTGAAGATACCCTGCGTGCGCCGGCCGGCATCGTGTTTCTCGGCCGTGTAGTGGTCCAGGCTGAGGACCGGGATGACCAGACCGGCGTCTTTGAGGCGACGCACCCGTTCGATTGTCAGTCCATAACCGGTCGTAAACATGATCGGCATGGAGCGGTCGTCCACTGCGGCGATAATCTCTTCAAGGTCCTTGCGCAGAAGCGGTTCGCCGCCGGTGAAGCCGATGACGCTGGCTCCCAGGGCCTGTACTTCGGCGATGGCATTTTGGAGCTGTGCCAGGGTCATAACATCGCTTTTAGACCGGTCGGAAAAAGAGCAATGCCAGCAGTTGCAGGGACATTGCGGCGTGATGGCGAAATTGGTTACCACGGGATAGGGCTGGCCGGCGCCCACAGAGACGACACCTTTCAAAAACCGGTCATACGCCCGGGAAGGGTAATAAGGGGTAAAGGTGTTGGTGAAGATCCGGTCACCCAGTTTGGTGAGCTTGCTTTCCTTGGAGACGTAATTGAGCGCCAGCTTCTGTTTCAACGGCAGGCCCTTGAGCGCCGGGTTCATGCCCATCTTCAATGTGGTCCAGAGCCTTTTCAAACCGTACAACTGTTCGCCGTTCGCTGTCATCAGTGCTCCCGTAAAATCAAAATTAGCCACAGACACACGCAGACATCAGCCGGCCGACGTGGCCGGCTGAAACTCGCCATGCCCTGCGGGCATTTATGGGTATTCAATTTTCAATGTTAGTTTCAGTCTATCCCATTACCCCTGGTTTTTTCGCAAAGCGATCAAAGTAATTTTCCATTTTAGATTGAAGGTATTTTGCCATTTAAATAAAAGTCTGAGCGCAGCGATTCATTCAATCTAAAATCCGAATTCCAAAATCTAAAATTTAGTCCTGACTTTGTCTGCATGTGCTTGCCGGGCCGAAGCCGCGGCGATGCGTCCGGCGCAGCTTGGAAAGCGAAGACGGAAGCGAGTGGGCGGTAAATCCTAATGACTTGTTTAAATGGATTTTAATATAAGGACTTTACTTCCGCCATCACGAACGAACTGCGGGTCGCCTTGACACCTTTTGTATTAAATACATCCTGCAGCACAACGTCTGAGTAGTGCTGCATGTCCCGGGCCACAATCTCCAGCATGATATCCACGTCGCCCGACACCGCGAAAACGCTGACGACCCCGTCGATATCCGCCAGGGTGTGGGCCAGCTTTTCCCAACCGGTATCCGTATCACGGACTACCCCGCAGTACGCCCGCACCGACAGCCCGAGTTTCTGGCGGTCCGTGAGGGCCCGATATCCGGTAATGACGCCTTCGCGTTCAAGGCGGGCAATGCGCCGGGAACAGCTCGAATGCGACAGGTTCACCAGTCCGGCTACATCGATATTGGATAGCCGCCCGTTGGACTGCAGGGCGGCGATGATTTTTCGGTCGTAATCATCAATTTTAGCCATATTCACAACCTTTGCAGCTAGCTGTTGATGGGATGAGTTTTGAGTATCAATCTAACAAATATTGAAAAAAGTGCAATATCTTTGTAATTTTTAGATATTTATATAATATGTTTGCATTTAGTATCGTTGCCGCTTTTGGTTAAAGCATGCCGACATCATCCATAACATTACTGCTGCGCTGCGTTTTCTTCTACAGCCCTTAGATACCACCGCTATGGAATCGATTCGCAATATAAGCTTGGGCATACGTAGAATACCAAGGGGATGCCACCCTTTTATTGGAAGATGTGAAATCCGCAGTCTGGATTTGCCTGGCGGTACTCATCTCGTTGGCAAACACCAACTAAAATTAGAATTTGCATTGGCCGACTTGACAATCACAATTCCGGTGGTATTATTTAACCATAGAGTTAAATAACTGAATGGTTAAATAATGGACGAGCCAAAACTGACTTCTATATTTAGCGCCCTGGCGGATCCTACCCGCCGGGCGATCATAGCCCGGCTTTCCTCCGGGGAAGCCTCTGCCGGTGAACTGGCTGCGCTGTTCGGGATTTCCAGGCCGGCCATAAGCAAACACTTGAAAGTATTAGAAAATGCTAACTTGATCGTGCGCAAGAAGGATGCCCAGTGGCATCGCTTCCAGCTGCAATCCGAAACCCTGGATGTCGCCTCTGATTGGATAGCCAGATATCGTGAGTTCTGGGAGGACCGGCTGGAGGCCCTTGACGCTTACCTCAAAACAAAGTGAATTATCATATAGGTGACACTATGAATATGCCCGCAACCAAAATCGAAGACTATACCCTGTCGCTTGACCGCGAATACAATGCCCCGCCGGAGAAAGTGTTCCAGGCCTGGACCGATCCAAATTTCATTACCAGCTGGTTCGGGCCGGATGGAGCCGAAGTCCATTCCGCCGAGATCGATCTGAATGTCGGTGGAGAGTACCGTCTAACGCTCAAAGAACCGGACGGCAGCGTGGCGGTCCTCCATGGCAAGTACCGCGAGATAGACCCGCCCCATAAACTGTCTTTTACCTGGATATTGGATGGCCAGGCTTGCGAAGGCAGTGCCGGCCTGCACGCCGAGACAGTGGTGACGTTAGACTTCCAGGACCAGAACGGGGCAACCCGACTGGTCCTGACTCACGATTTTTTGCCCACGGCGGAATCCCGGGACAGCCACTTCATGGGTTGGACGGATTCGCTGGATAGCCTCGCAAAACTGTTTGTTTGAGACGGCCTAAATAATGGATCCTGGCGTACAATTTTCAGCCGGGATCCATTCTGCGTTTGACCTGCAAGCTGAATTTAGTTTAAGCTCATACATACTCATCCAATCAAATTACCACAAATCCGGAACATGATAATCACAAGGAGAACATAATGAATATTCTGGTGGGTTACGACCATTCCGGTGTCTCCGAAGCACTTTTAAAACTGGCCCGTGAACATGCCCTGGCATTTAAAGCCAAAATCTGCCTGATGACTTCATTGGAGCAGGGTTCGACGCTGAAAAGTGAGGACGTCCAAAGAGCCGAAAGCAGGCTGGACAGAGTAATGGCCCTTTTGAAAGCCGATGGTATTCCCTGCGAGACCAAAGTTTCGGTAAGCTACCTGGGTGCCGGGGAAGATCTGGTCAAGTACGCCAATGAGAATGACGTGGATGAAATTATCATCGGGGTAAAGAGAAGGTCGAAAGTCGGCAAATTGATGTTCGGGTCCAACGCCCAATACGTGATTCTCAAGGCCTCATGCCCGGTTGTTTCCGTTAAATAAAAGCCCGGCACCCACTACACCACCCGGCACTCAAAAATGATCGCTATATACTGCGCAGGCAGGCAAATTATAGTAATAATAAGGAGTGGTTGTGCGCCATGCCGGTTGCCTGCGCAAACCGGGTCTTGACAGTCGGTAACGGGTGCCTATTCTGTGTTAAGAGGAGTTCAGATCCATCCCACCTTCTTTATGCTCTGAATTTCTCTTGTTCACGGGGTGGTTCCTGCCAGGGAACCGCCCTTATCGTTTTTGGGGCTATTTCTCGGGTCAAAAATATGTATTATTACAGGTTCCTAACCACGCTTGGCCCATTTGGCGAAATCAAACCGGAGGCAAGATGCATCACGTGATGATACACCCGGCCACCTACGACGATTGCCGAGTCGCTGTAGAACGGGCCTTCGAACTTTTTCCGCAGGATATGACGGGTAAAAAGGTAGTGATCAAGCCAAATGTCCTGCGGATGTCCACCCCCGATGAACATATTGTAACCCACCCGGCGGTCTTGCGGGCGGTGATTGCAAAGGTTGTCCAACTGAAGCCCCAGGAGATCGTTGTCGGCGATAATCCCGGACTGTTCAGTTATGGCGATAACGAGAAGGCCTTTGAAAAGACCGGACTGATGGAAGCGGCCGGGGAATATTACCGTAACCTGGGAGACTCCCCCCAACCAATAGCCTTTCAAGCTGATGTCATGGCGAAGGTTGGAATTTCCAGAGAAATCCTGGATGCGGACATCGTGATAAGCTTGCCCAAGTTTAAAACGCACGGCCTTACGGTTATGACCGGGGCCATCAAAAACAGCTACGGGTTCCTGCCTGGTGCCCAGAAAGCCAAGCTGCACCGGATTGCCGGTACACCGGAACGCTTTCATGAGCTGATCGTAGAAGTGTTTCGCCTGCGCGTTCCGGATCTGTTTATTATGGATGCGGTCGTGGGGATGGAGGGCAACGGCCCGGCCTCGCCGGATTTAAGGGAGATCGGGCAGATCCTGGCCGCCGATAACGCCGTGGCCCTGGACGGGGTCGTGGCGCGCATGATGGGGTTGGACCCGGGCCGCTTGCGCTTTCTGAAAAAGGCCAGGGAGTTGGGTCTGGGGGATTTTGACGAGCATGAAATCCGCATTAACGGGGAGTTGCGGGTTGTCCCGGACTTCAAGCTACCGCCGTTAGGGGGCGAGGCCATCGCCTGTGATGCGACCGTTCAGGAGATTATCAAAGGCAAAACCCGGGTCAGGCCGGCTGTTGATCCCGACCTGTGTACAGCCTGCGGCCTCTGCGGGGAGCACTGTCCGGTAGCGGCCATCACCATGGAAAACGATTTACCTGTGGCGGATGCCGAAACTTGCATTACCTGTTTCTGCTGCCAGGAGATCTGTCCCGAGAAGGCCATGACGCTCAACTGAGGCCCGGTGTTTAGGCAGTCCTAAAAACCTGGTCCTACAGGCCAGGATTCTTTACAAATGATAGCATGGTTTGAAATCCAGCATACACAGGAGTCCAATATTGGCGGTCTGGTCGGGATGGTCCCCATTCTGGTTCACTACCGGGGGCGTCCCAACCGTGCCCGGGAGGCGGCCCGCGAGCACCTGGCCTTGACCCATCCCGGCGATCGGATGAGAATCGCTGCCGACCTATTGATCGATCTGTTTGTTCAGGTACTGGACGGCAGTTCACTAAAGCAGGCCGTCTTATCTGCAATTGATTCCCAGCAGAATCCATTGGTGGGACACCCTTTCAGGAAGTGGGCCAAACTGCCCGATGATGTGGTCGTGGGGCGTTTACTGAGTACGGCCTGTTACGTGGAGCACGCTGTCCCGGCGGTCATTTACCTGGCATTGAAGTATCATACCGATCCGGAAGAGATGCTGATTGTTAACACCATGTTGGGGGGCGATAATGCTGGTCGTGGGGCCCTTTTAGGCTCTCTGGCCGGCGCAGCCGGCGGCATGGCATCCTTTCCGCCACGCTGGATCCGAGGACTCGCAGAACCGCCGCCCTACTTTCTATCAAGGTAGTTGTCCACGATGTTTAGCGCCTGCGGTGGTTTTTTTGCCCGGATCAGGCTATACACGCGGCGGCAATCCGACAGGGAAAGTTGCCCGACCCGCGCTAAAACCGACATTTCATGGGCGGCGTGGGGGAAGTCTTCTTGGGAAGCGGATATCTCGTCTTTATGCTCAAGTTTATGATACACCAGGCTTCGGGCGGCCAGCAGGTTTTCCCGGGAATCATGAGAATCGGGATGGAATATATAAATCAGGGTCAACAGATCGCCGGGTCCATAAAGACGTTTGTTTACCCCGGCTGGGATTTTCGTCAGGTCCAGCAGAAATTTTGGTTGCACATCGAAACCGGTTCCCAAGCCCTCACGTAGATAGCGCCAGAGGGCGTAGTGCATCTGTCCGGCTTCAATAAAGGATGAGGCGTGTTTCGGGACCATCTCAGTCAGTTCTGCAGCCCGCAAGCGGTCACGGATCACAAAACGACGTGCGTCTTGGCGGGCAAACTTTTTTACGGTTTTAACCAGCTGGGAAAACGATCCACGGGCTGAGGCTTCATAAAATGCGAGCAAGGCGCCTGTGGCGGCATGTTCCGCCAGATAGACACGCTGGCGGGGGGTGTCCGGTTGCAGATCAGCGGGGGTCCCCCCGTCAGCAAAGAATTCGTGTATCTTTATCAAGTGGGCTAAATACGGCTCAACGGCCAGTATCTTTTTGCCGCTTGCGTAAAGCGCCTTTAAGGCGGCAGCCATGCGGAAGCTGAACTCAGGATACTCGGTATCCAGCGTCGCCACATAGTCTCCCACGGGGATTTCACCCCGCAGCATCCCGTTCAACTCCTGCGAAGGCGGTTCCTCCAGGAAAATTGCCTCGTGATCAGCCATCAGCACGGCCGCGGTCCGGACAACTTCGGGGCGATGGTGGGAAAGGGCGACGGTTACCCGCGGTTTTGAAAGGCGCGTCATCCAGTCAAGACCTGCATAAGATCTGGCTATGCCATTAATTTCTTGCGGAAGCCATTGAGCTGCACAATATGTTGACGTTCCTGATCGATAATTTCAAAAACCCTGTCCTGGCCAAGATTCGGGGGGACCAGATCCTTAAGGCCTAAATAAAACAAGATAGACTCCTTTTCCAGGCCGATGGCGATTTCGATGATTTCAAGAATCGACTCCTGACCGGTGAGGGCATCGGCCGCAGAGGGACTGCCTTCACCACCATGCATGTCGGCCATGGCCATTAGATACTGGGCAGAATCCCCCTGGGGGTCGAACACAGTGGGCGTTTTTTCGGCGCTGGTCAGGCTGGTCTGCATTTTCTCAAATGTACGTTGGTGGACATCTTCCATGGCAGCCAGTTTTTCGAGGGCTGTCCGGTTTTCGTCGTCTGATTGAAATTCAGCCGCCTTGCGATAAAACCGGGCTCCGTTTTCCTCGATGCGAATGGCCAATTTGAAGACTTCGTCAGCATTGAAATCGTACGGCATGGGGGCCTCCTGGATTGATTTTTAAATTATTATATAGACTCGGTTTAAGCTGACATACTCGGCTGGCTTCGTCAAGACGTAGGTCCAGCGGCCTTGGTCTAGAAGCCAAAGGAAGCTAAGAACGCCACCCGGTTTGATCAATAGCGATATCCAACAAAATTTACTTTTTTGCTTGACAAGAGACAGGTTGACTCTTATTTTGGTGACACAGCGTCTCTAAAACAACAATTGAAAGGAAAACCGATGGAAAATAGCAATCAATTCAAGACGGCTATGATCACTGGTGCCACCGGCTATGTGGCCGGTTGGATCGTTAAACGGCTTTTGAACGAAGGGTACACGGTGCACGCCCGGTCCGGGATCCGGAAAATTCTGAAAAGCTCAAATACCTGAATACGCTCGCAGAAAATGCGCCGGGAGGTATCCGTTACTTCAAGGCCGATTTGCTGGCGGAGGGATCATATGACGAAGCCATGCAGGGCTGCGAAGTGGTGTTTCATACCGCCTCTCCCTTTGTAATGGCGGTAAACGATCCCCAAAAGGAGCTGATCGAGCCGGCGCAACTGGGTACCCGGAACGTTTTGGAATCAGCCAATCGAACCCCAACCGTCAAACGGGTGGTTTTGACCAGTAGCTGTGCGGCCATCTACGGCGACAATGCCGACCTGGCGCTGACCGCCAACAGGGTCTTTACCGAGGAAGATTGGAATCAGACGTCCTCCCTGGAACACCAGCCCTATTCCTATTCCAAAACCGTGGCTGAAAAAGAAGCCTGGAAAATCGCCAAGGCACAGGATCGTTGGGACCTGGTTGTCATCAATCCCTCTCTGGTGATCGGGCCGGGTATCAATCCCCGGGGGACCTCGGAGAGCTTCAACCTGATCCGACAGTTTGGAGATGGTACCATGAAAGCCGGGGTGCCCGACTGGGGGATGGGCGTCGTGGATGTCCGCGATCTGGCCGAGGCCCACTTTCAGGCTGCCGTCACTGAGGAGGCCAAGGGCCGTCACATCACCTCCGGTCACAACTCCAGTTTTCCCGAGCTCGCCAAAGCCCTGCGGGCCCACTACGGTGATGCCTATCCGTTTCCGAAAAAAGCCCTGCCCAAGTGGCTGGTCTGGCTGGTGGGACCGATTATGGACAAGGGTATGACCCGCAAGATGGTCAGCTTGAACGTCAACCACGCCTGGCGGGCGGACAATTCCAAAAGCGTCAAAGAACTTGGGATGGCCTACCGGCCGCTGGAGGAGTCGATTGTGGATTTTTTTGAGCAGATGATACAAAGCGGGCTGGTGCCGCCTGCGAAGTGATCTTGCCAACTGGGGTCCGGGGTCAGGAGTCTGACAAGCTATAAGGTAGCAGGTATAAGGTATAAGGAGAACCCAGGAGTCAGGAATCTGGAGTCCGGCGTCAGAAAGTCCTCCCCTCCCTGGACGGGAGGGGTTGGGGGAGGGTGAACTTCAAGGGGAAGGAGCAAACCCAATATCTACCGGGTAACATGATCCCGATGTGTGAGCGTCGAAAAAGATAAGGCAATTAAAGGAAAAAGATGAACTGGCAAAGAGCGCGGACCGATGAACAGAAAGAGCAGCGGGTTGCGGCGATATTAGAAGCGACAGCGCGGTTGTATGCAGCTTCGAGTTTCGAGAAGATCACCCTGGCGGCCATCGCCCGGGAGGCCAATTTTACCCGGTCGAACCTTTACAAATACTTCCGCTCCAAGGAGGAGATCTTCTTCGAATTTCTAAAACACGATGTCCGCCTGTGGCGTCGCGACCTGGTAGGTCACTATGCGGACATTGCTTCCTGCTCGGTGGACACATTCGCAGATATCTGGGTAAAGGTGCTCATGCGGCACCAACGGCTGCTGCGGCTCGTCTCCGTGCTGTATGCCCACCTGGAGAAGAAGGCTTCCCGCGAGAGCCTGATCGGGTTCAAAAAGATGGCTAACTACGAATTCAGCCAGGTATCCGACCTCCTGAGCGGGCTCTTCCCGGGCCTGACCCGCGAGCAGGCCCTGACATTTTTACAGCAGCAGTTGGCGGCATCCATCGGACTATACACCATGACCGATCTATCCACGACCCAGCAGCGGGTGCTGGAAATGCCCGAATTCCAGCATTTTCAGCTCGATTTTGCAGACAGTTTTCGCTTGGCCGTGACCTGCCTGCTGAAGGGACTGCTGGGGTTATAACTGTGCCGACCGGTCGGGCTGTGGCGCTGGCTTTGTTCCGGCGTGATTTCTCCCCTTTGTTGCGCGATCATTTTCTGAGAACGAGGCCTGATCGATTGCATTCCTACCATCGCGAGGTTTCCCTTCAAGAAGTGAAACCCGGCATCGAATTGCCGGGGAGCCCCCTCCGACCTAAAGTGCCCGGTTTTAACAATTCGGTTAACGCGGTCTAGCGGCTTTTCCGAAAAATGTACGGATTCTATTTATTTGTTGTAATAACAGATTGATATGGATACAGTCCTATAGAGACGTGTTTCCCGGACCATGCTTTTTCCATTCCTAACTGAAATTAACGCTTGCGTTCAAAACCAGATAGCCGATCTTATAGAAAGAAACGTGTACAGCCATGCGTCCGACCTTCCATAAGGGCGGTCTATTTAGCGGGCACCTGTACAACGTGCTCGTCCGCATAATTGTAACCGGGAGAAATAGCCATGAAAATACAATGCCAGGCATGTCAAACTGCGTTTAATGTGGATGCGGCCAAAGTACCGGAAGCAGGCATTAAAGTCGCTTGTAAACAATGCGGCGCTCCGCTGTCCATTACCAGGCAAGGGCTGGCCGGCGCAGAAAGTGGCGTCGCGACAGCTCCGGCGCAAGCCCCGGAACGTGCGCCGGGTGGCGGGGTGGATCTTGCTTCACAGGAAGCACGATTGGGCGAGTTGATAGCCGCTGACGACCAGGACGGCGCTGCGGACCTGTTTCTAGAGATGATAAAGGCCTGCGCCAACCATGGAGACTTTGACGAAGCCGAGCGGCTCCATGCGCGCATGTACGATGAAACCCCCATGGCACTGAACACAATTATCGCAGCGGGTGAGGCCATTGAAGAATTGAAAAGTTGCTCGATCGATCCCGAGCACCTCGAACGCTGGGATGCGATCTACGCGGAATTGGATCAGGAGGAGACCACCATCCTGTGCTTTGCCCTGAAAGATGTTTCTTATCCCGCCGATGCAGTCATTTTTAAACAGGGGGATATAGACGGACGCCTTTACCTGGTGGAAGAAGGTGAACTGAAAATGGTGTGTCCGGATCCAGAGGGCGAGGAGGACATCACGGTACAGGAAGTGCAGGCCGGCGATATCTTCGGGGCCGATCATTTTTTCTCTTTTTCCGTGTGTACCTATACCGCTGTCGTTGTTGCGGATTGCCGGCTGAAATGCCTGGACAAGTCCAACCGTTTTAAGTGGATGGAGGCGCAGCCAAAGCTGGAGCATACGCTGCAGTCTTTTTGTAACACGCGGCCAAAGACCAGCGATCTCATCGTGCAGCAAAATATTGAAAGACGAGGGGGCGACAGCCGGTCATCCCAGGTGATTGCAACGATTGAGGTGATCGATACGGGCAAGGCTGCCGACGACTGGTCCCGAAGTGTGCGGTTTACCGAAGTGTCGCCGAGGGGTGCCTGCCTGGAACTGAAACTCAACAAGCAGGTTGAGGCTGAAGCGCTTTTGGGAGAGGTTCTAAAAATCAGTTTCAAACTCCAGGTCGGCGGTGTTGAAAAGCCTGTGAAAATGACGGCTCGGGTTGTGGCCATCAATTTTATGGCCTTCGGTGGCTGCGAGATGCATATCGAATTTAACAAAGAATTGAGCGAGAAAGCCTTGGCATTGTTTTAGCCTGCCTAACGAGACGCAGTCTTCCGGGCGAGTCGTCAAGATCAGGGGTGTGGCCGGCAGGGCGCACCCTTTTTTGTTGCCGCCTGTTTTCACTCTTGATACTGCCCTGTAAATTCCGCCGTCGGTTCGATATTCTGGATCACATCGATGAGGATGCCGTTGGGGTCCGGGGTGATGAAATGGCGCTGGCCCCATTCTTCGGATTTGATATCCAGGGCCATGGGCAGGCCCCTGGCTTTTAGTTTTTTATACTCCCTATCTACGTCCTCCACTTCAAAATTGATCAATACGCCCCGCGTCGGCTCCCGGAAACCTTGCGGCACGCTGGGGTGATGGTAATCGAGCAAGGCCAGTTCGAAATTGGTGTTTTGTCGTGAGCGCAGGCTCACGTACCAATCGGCTTCGAAGGTGGTCTCGAAATCGAAGTATTCCTTATAAAAAGCATGTGATTCCTTAATCTTATCTGTACATATCACCGGGTAGCTGGATGTGAGTTTCATGGGGTTTCCTCCAATATGGGTTTAATCGTGGTTGACACTGTGCTATACATACATACTGTCTGTATGAGCAAATATTAATACATACAGTATGTATGTCAAATGGGTCGGAGGAAAAAGTGGCTAAAAAAATAAGCCTCAGCAAGAAAGCGCAATCCGCGGCCACCATTCAACGCCTGCTGGCGGTGGCGATGCAGGAATTCAGCGATAAAGGTTACGCCGGTGCCTCCACAGAAGCCATCGTAAAAGAAGCCAAGGTTACGCGCGGCGCCCTGTATCACCACTTTAAAGGCAAAAAGGACCTGTTTTACGCGGTTTTCAAAGAGGCCCAGTTGGAAATCGGCAACCGGATAGAGGCCGATGCCGATGCGGCCGATGATCCCTGGGGCGGTTTGATCTCCGGGTGCAATGCTTTTCTAAAGGCTTGCTCGGACCCGGCCCTGCAGCAGATCGTGGTGATCGATGCCCCGGCTGTTTTAGACTGGAACACTTACCGTTCCGTGGACGTGAACCTGCCCGGCAGCGGGCTGTCCCTGCTAAAAGAATGCTTGCAGGACCTGGTGGACCAGAAAATGATCAAACCCATCGCCGTGGATGCATTGGCCCATCTGCTTTCAGGTGCCATGGATGAAGCCGCGGTGTGGATTGCGCAATCAGCAAACCCTTCAAAGTCTCTGGCCGAAGCTCAACACACCTTGCTCGCGTTGATACAGAGCTTGAAAGTATAAATGCCAGGTAACTCCCGAAATGCTAAAGCCTCTGGATAAGATAAACAAACACCGGTAATCGACTTGTGCGCTTTATTTCAAAGAAGGTTTCCAGCAAGGCGGTCCCGTCCGGCTGTCCGGCATATGGCGAAAGGTAGACGGCCCCCTTGGGCGGCCGGATAGGTTCCACGCTGCTCAGCAGGTCGGCAATCCGCTCATGATGCTTCTGCGAGAGGGGTGCCCCGATGAGGAAATTGGCCGTAATTTCAATGTTGGTGAAGGTCCTATTGAGGGCCAGCAGCTTGGCAAAGGCGGCCTGCATGTCGGCAACCTCCAGCGGTTTGCCCATCCAGGGACTCGAGTCCGATGTTAATGTGAACATGATATGGTAACCGGTCCAGGGCCTCGAATAGTGCACCCTTCGCTTTCAGGAGGGCACTGACACTCCCAAACATGAACAGCCTGGGATGACTGACGTTGGCGTTGGCAAATCCAAATGCATCGAAGGATTCTACCGCTGCGGTGCAGATCCGTTCCTGACCGGCGGCCAGGGCATCGTGATGACCCAGAAAAAGGGAATTGTGATTGGGGAGATCATGGTCATAGAGAGCCTTCAGGTCTTCGATTTGGGCGCGAATACTCTCCAGCGGGCGGGGGCGGTAGGTACGGTCGGATTTGACGATACAAAAGTCGCAATGGTAAAGGCACCCGTCAGCGATGGTGAGCGGGATCACATCGTAATCCACATGGCGGGTGTCCGGCGGCAGGACCGATACCTGGCCGCCGATAATGGTGTGCAGTCGCTTGGCATGGGCCAAAAGGGCGGTGTCATCATTGGCGGCGACTCGATCCAGAAACGCACGGGCGCTTTTGGAAAATTTTTCCAGCGGTGTGGAGCGAATGTCGGCGTATAGCTGCGCCCAGGCGGCCAGGGCACCTGGTACCGCTGGATGGTCATAGGGGGTAAAATCGACGATGGCGTTGCTCTGATACGCAAAGCAGGGCAGGTAGTACTCACCCAGCCAATCACGGAGACCGTGCTGCTCGATCACCGCACCCACTGTGTAGTAAACCCAGTCATTGCCGGCAGTGCGTTTGAGCGCCTCGAAAGGGTGGGGCCAGTCCGGCCGGCGTCCGCGGATAAACTTGATCTGGCCGTTCAGGTTGAAATGGAACTCAAAGTCGCGGGTCTTAATTTCGGCATACGTTCCAAAGCGGGTCGGTTGGCTGGTTTTCGTGTATTGGCGGCTGCCGATTTTTTCGGCTGTGATGGAATGGCTTCCCGGCCGAAACGGTTGCATGGCCGGATCCCTGAGCGGGGCATGGTGATTTATCATAATGGCTTCTCCTGTTAAATGAAAACAGGATCACGGTCAAGCCCGGCAGCCGAATGCCAGGAGATGGATCACCCGCGCAAGTTTGACGCTAACGGATTTCTCCGATATGTTGAACCCGTAAAATCCCGCATATCAGGATCAACGACAGCCATGCACAAAAACAAACTCATCCACCTTTCCAGGATTCTTCCCCTGCGCATTTTCCTGCCGGTGGTTCTCACCATATTGCTTTTCTGGGGGACCATCTTTTTAGTGATCTTGCCCCGTGTCAATGAGCGCTTGATGGACGGTAAACGCGAAGTCATCCGGGAACTGGTGGAATCGGCCTGGAGCAGCCTGGCGGGGTATGCCGCCCGGGTGGAATCCGGTGAGTTAACTCGGCTGCAGGCCCAGTCGCTGGCCATGGATCACATCCGGCGGTCGCGGTTCGGACCGGACGCAAAGGACTATTTCTGGATCAACGACATGGGACCGCGGATGATCATGCATCCCTACCGCACGGATCTGGAAGGGCAGGACGTATCCGCGTTTGCCGATCCCAGCGGCAAACTGATTTTCGTTGAGTGCGTTAAAACCGTAGATCTGGCCGGGGCCGGTTTTGTGGATTACCAGTGGCAGTGGCAGGATGATCCCAGCCGGATCGTCCCCAAAATATCATACGTCAAGGGGTTCAAGCCCTGGGGCTGGATCATCGGTACCGGTATCTACGTGGAAGATGTCCGGGCGGAGATCGCCGCCATTACCGGTACCCTGGCACTGATCTGTCTGGGTATCCTGGCGCTCATCGTAGGACTATCGGCCTACGCGGTCTTGCATGGAGCGCAAGTTACCCGGGAAAAGCAGCAGGCCATGGAGAAAGCCCGCCTGCGCCGGGAGCAATTGTTCCAAGCCGCCAAAATGGTCTCCCTGGGCACCCTGGTTTCCGGGGTGGCCCATGAAATCAACAATCCCATCACCTCGATCATGCTCAATGCCCCCAACCTCAATAAAGTCTGGGATGCAGCCTGGCCGGTATTGGATAAACACATGGACGCCGAGGGCGACTTTCCGGTAGCGGGAAGCAGTTATGCGCGGCTGCGGGATCGCGTACCGCAGATACTGAAAAGCATCGATGACGACGCTCGGCGGGTTCGTGATATTGTTGCCGATTTAAAAGATTTCGCCCGGGAGAAACCGCCGGAGATGCGCGACCAGGTGGATATCAATGAGATGGTGGAAAAGGCCATCGGGCTGGCCGCAAACCTCATCCGTAAATCCACCAAATACTTCTCGACAAATTATGCGACCCAGGTGCCGGCCTTCACCGGCAATGCCCAGCGCATTGAACAGGTGGTGATCAACCTGGTGGTCAATGCCTGCCAGGCGCTTACGGCCGATGACCAGCAGCTATCAGTTGCCACCAGCTGGGATCAGGGGGCCGGCCAGGTGATGGTCACGGTTCGCGACGCAGGCACCGGAATTCCCGCCGCGGTGGTACAACGCATCAAGGATCCTTTCTTTACCACCAAACGGGACGACGGCGGAACGGGGCTGGGGCTGGCCATCTCCGACAAAATAGTGCAAGACCACGGCGGGACCCTTGAATTTGAATCTGAGCCGGGCCAAGGCACCACTGTGCGGGCGACGTTCTCGTGCAACCCGGTGCAGCACCAAAATGCGGAGGTCGAGCAAAATGAGTAGTCTTCTGAAACAGGATCAACCCATTTTGATTGTGGATGATGAAGCTTCCATCCTGATGGCCATCGAGACCGCGCTGCAGATGGCCGGTTTTGCAAATACGATGACCTGCCAGGACAGCCGGGAGGTGATGGCACGCCTGGCTGATCAATCTGTTGACGTCATGCTGCTGGATCTCAATATGCCCCATGTGGACGGCCACCGCCTTCTGGATACCGTCAGCCGGGAGCATCCGGATATTCCGGTCATTATCGTTACCGGGGCGGTGGATGTAGAGACGGCGGTACGCTGCATTAAAGCCGGTGCTTTTGATTATATTCTCAAACCGGTGGAAGAGGAAAGGCTGATAACGGCCGTTAACCGGGCCCTGGCCTTCCAGGAGATTAAACAGGAGAACATCGCCCTGAGGCAGCACATCCTGGATGATACGCTGGAGCAGCCCGAGGCGTTCGAGCAGATTATCACCAGCAACAAGAAGATGCTGCTAATTTTCCAGTACATCGAATCCATTGCCCGTACTTCACAGCCGGTCTTGATCCGGGGTGAAACCGGGGTGGGCAAGGAGTTGATAGCCCAGACCCTCCACGAATTGAGCGGACTGAAAGGCAACTTCGTCGCTGTCAACGCCGCCGGTCTGGAGGACAACGTGTTCTCCGATACACTGTTCGGGCATGTGCGCGGAGCCTTTACCGGGGCGGACCAGACCCGTAGCGGACTCATCGAGCAGGCTGCCGGCGGCACCCTGTTCCTGGATGAGATCGGGGATTTGAGCCATGCGTCACAGGTCAAATTGCTGCGATTGCTTCAGGAGAGGGAGTACTTCCCCCTGGGTTCGGATACCCCTCGAATCAGTGATGCCCGCCTGGTGGCGGCTACTAACCAGAACCTGACCAACCTCCAGGAAGAGGGCCGCTTTCGCAAAGATTTAATCTACCGCCTGCGCACCCACCGCATCTATATTCCGCCTCTGCGGCGGCGTTTGGACGATATCCCCCTGCTGGTAGACCATTTTCTGGCACAGGCTGCCCGGCAACTTAAAAAGAACAAACCCACGGTGCCCCGTGAGCTATTCACCCTGCTGAAAACGTATGCCTATCCTGGGAATATCCGCGAATTGCAGTCGATGATTTTCGATGCCATCAGCCAGCATAAATCCAGGGTCCTTTCCCTGGAAGCCTTTAAATCCCATTTGGGGCGCGATAAGTCGGCGGCCGTGGCAAAGCCCTCCGAAGAGCTGCCCGCAAGTCCGGCCCTAAACTTCCCCGACCAGCTGCCGACAATAAAGGAGGCCACCCAACTGCTTGTGGAAGAGGCCCTCAAGCGCAGCGGCGGCAACCAGTCAATTGCCGCCGGGATGCTGGGAATTTCCCAGCAGGCGCTGAGCAAGCGGATTAAAAAAATGAAATAGACCGCTTCAAACCCGTACAAATTTAGTTGTTTTCACAACTTTTGTTGTAAGCCCGCATTCGTGATCTAAATCCTGACAGTTACCCGGATAGCCCCTGCCTATCATTTTGATGCACCAAATCCCACAACTTTGGTTGTGGGCCTTCCCGATCCTCCATCAAACTGGCCGTTTGAACAAATTATAAGACAATTCGGCATGTTAATTCCAGGCTCGCCAAGTGGTACAGCCTTTGCAAAATTACCTACCTGAATACCATTCATTAAATTGCGAAAAACCAAAGTTCGAGACTCATTTTGACCCGCATTTAACAGGAGGATAGAGACCATGTCGGAAAGTGCTTCAGCCGCTGCACCTGATTATCCTGACCTCACCAATGAATTCCTCAACTCCCTGGCTTCGGTTCGCTCTCTTTCGGAAATACTGCGGGACCATCCCGGCATCGATGGCCGCCAGAAACAGCGCTTTATCGATATCATTCTGACCGAAACGAAACGAATGGCGACAATGGTGGCAGAACTGCCGCACGTGCCCACATCGACCTGAAGATCAAGGAGACTACCTGATGAAGATCAGAGTAACGGAACCACAGCAGATCATCCGATCAATTAACGAAGTGCTGGCTTCGCCGGCGCCCCGAAAAAATTATACACCTTCAAGGAGACCCGTCATGCAGGATATCAAAAACAGAGGTTGGAGCGTTACCATGGCCGGATTGGGCATCAATCTGGCGCTGGGTATTCTATACACCTGGAGTATCTTCAAACAGGCCATCAAAGAGTCCGTCCTGGCCGGGGATGGCCGGTTTAACTGGGACATAGCAGCTTTAAACGACCCCTTCGCCGTCTGCTGTCTGATGTTTACCGTGGCCATGATCTTTGCCGGCCGGATCCAGGACAAACTCAGTCCGCGTGTAACGGCTATCATTGGTGGTATCCTCACCGGGGTCGGGCTGATGGTGATCTCCCAATCCAATGCCCTGAGTGCCTGGATCCTCGGTTTTGGTGTCCTCACCGGTCTGGGCCTGGGGTTTGGATATGCTTCGGCCACCCCGCCGGCCATTAAATGGTTTCCGGGTTCTAAAACCGGAATGATTGCCGGTATCGTTGTGGCCGGTTTTGGATTGGCCTCTGTTTACATTGCGCCGCTGGCCAATTACCTGATTGCCCAGTTCGGCCTTAGCCAGGCAATGCTGATCTTCGGAACGGCCTTCCTGGCGGTTGTGTGCCTGCTGGCAATGCTGCTGGTTAATCCGCCGGCCGATTATGTGCCCGCCGAAACGACGCCCAAATCGGGAGCGCCGGCCGCAAAACCGGCCAAGCTGATCGATTTCTCACCCCTGGAAACTTTGCAGACCGGCGCTTTCTGGAAGCTGTGGTTCATGTACTTCGTAGGTGCCGGAGCTGCCCTGATCATCATCGGCGGCGTGGCCGGGATGGCTAAACAAAGCATGGGCGACCTGGCCTGGATCGTGGTGGCCCTCATGGCCGTGGGCAACGCCAGCGGCCGGATCGTAGCCGGCGTCCTCTCCGACAAGATCGGCCGGACCCAGACCCTGTTGATCATGATGACCGCCCAGGCGGCGGTAATCTTCTCCCTGCTCTTCATCGGCGAAAGCCAGGCTGTGCTGCTGGTGACGGCGGCCTCTCTGATTGGATTCAATTACGGTACCAACCTGTCGCTGTTTCCGTCAGCCACCAAGGATTACTTCGGTCTGAAGAATTTTGGTATCAACTATGGGCTGGTGTTCTCCGCTTGGGGTGTGGGTGGGTTCATCTTTCCGCGGGTTTCCCAGATGATCGTTGCCCAGACCGGCACCATGAACAGCGCCTATATCCTCTGCAGCATCCTGCTGATGGCCAGTGCGCTAATCTCCATGCTGACCAAAGCACCGGCCGAGCTGCCGACCGGCAATTCCTGGATCGGCCGGATTGGCCAGGCGTTTGCCATGGCCCGCCGGTAGTAGCTGGATATATATACATGCGTGCCCACTCTTTATAGGGTGTGCTTCACACTAAGGGATGATGTAAGCAGACTAGTCTGCACCCTCCTGTACCGGCCGGGACTGTACCCCCGGCCGGTCCCCTTTTGATCTCGCCAGTTTTTCCTTGAATGCGGCTCAGTTCCAGCCTATTCTGATCAGTATACCTTCACCTGAATTCTTCCGCCCGGCATTCGGCCGAGGGCTTGACTTGCTAAGTAGACATATCGCTATGCGCCGGTTACCGCTCTATCTTTGGTTGGTATTGTTTCTGCTTCTGACAAATTTTGCTTGGGCACACTTGCCGACCACTGTTAAAAATTCCCTGATCCGAGCAGAGAACCCGAAGGGTGCCAAGGAAAAACTGATTATCCCCTATGCCTTTTCATCGGAGACCATGGGGCTGACCGTCGGCGTGGGCGCCTTGGCCAAAGGGTACGGCCAGGATCAGCTGTTGGTCGCAGGCACAGCTTATTTCGGTTCCAATAATGAGGTGGAAGTCAAAGAGGATGCGGTCAGTGCCATAGCCGGGATGTGGGATTTGCGCGTACCGTACACCAAACGGGTCTTCTTTACTGCTACCGGTTCAGTGGGTTATTTTCCCCGCAAACGCGCATATTCGGCCCCGTCCTTTGCCCCCAACGCACCGCGGCCGGGAAGCAACGCATCCCGAAGCGACCAATTCCTGGAAGTGGGCGGAACCGACAACTGGACCGATTTTCGCCTGGAATATGTCCTGCCCACTGGGGCCGCCGAAGATGAAGCCATGATGACGTATCGCTTGAAAAACGGCATGCTGGTCTCCAAGCCAACCGGCGGGGATGAATGGAATCCGCTGACCTCCGGGGTCACCAATATCCTGGTAAGGCAGTTCAATCGTTACCAGACGTACCAGTTCGATCCCGGCGACCTGGAAAGGACCATCCATCCCGTCCAGCTGGCGATTGCCTACGACAATACCGATTTTCCCACAAACCCTTCTTACGGCAGCCGTCAGTTTGTCGGAATCACCCAGGATTTTGCCTGGCTGCAATCCAACCAGACCTGGACCTTTTGGGAGGTGGGGGCGGCCAAGTTCTTTTCGCTGGGCGATAGCCGCGGGGCCCGCCAGCGTATACTGGCCCTGGATTTCTGGACCGGGGACGCGCCTTCCACGAACGAAACAGTGTTACCCAATGGCTTTATCCAGGTCAACAACAGTCCCCCGTACTATGAGGGGGCCACCCTGGGTGGCTTTTATCGGATGCGGGCCTACCCGTTCTATCGGTTCAACGACCGCTCTGCCATCTACGGCTCGGCCGAGTACCGTTATACCCTGCGCTGGAATCCCATCGCCGACGTAAACTGGCTGAAATTCTTGAAACTGGACTGGTTCCAACTCGCCCCTTTTGTCGAGGGTGGTCGTGTTGCCCGGGAATATACCTGGGATCAATTGACCTCTGACTGGAAATTCGATGCCGGCTTGGGTATCCGCGCCATGGTGGCCGGTGGTGTGGTGCGCTTCGATATTGCCGGGTCTGAAGAAGGGATGGGGTTTTGGTTTATGGTGGGTCAACCGTTCTAAACGCACCGTATTGGTTTGGATCTACAATCATTAGGGAGTTGGCCATATGAAGACATTAATAATTGCCATCTGCATCCTGGTACAGCTTGCCACGGCTGCATTTGCCCAGGATACGGGGCACCCTATCCGGATTGCCGTCAAAGAATTTCCACCCTTTGTCTTTAAGGATTTGCGGGGTTTCAGCATCGACATGGCCAAAATTATCTGTGAGCGCCATGGACTCAAACCGGAATTTGTTTATTATGACACGGTGCCGCAAGTTTTGAACGCCGTCCAAACAGGGGCCTGCGATATCAATTTTTCCGGGACGACCATTACGGCCAAGCGGGAAAAAATGGTCGACTTTTCGCATCCCTTTTTTGATTCAGGCCTGATTGTAGCCGTCCGCGCTGATCCTGAAAACCGCTTTTTTGACCTGGGTCTGCAAATTTTGAAAGTCATCTGGTACTCGGCGTTGATATTCCTGGTAGGTCTGACGGTCGTGGCCCATGCGATCTGGTTTCTGGAAAAAAGCGATCGGGACCCGAAGAGTTTTCCCACTGAATATAAAAAGGGGATTTTGGATGCCTACTGGTGGGCCATAGTCACCATGACCACCGTCGGATATGGGGACAAATGTCCGCGGAAAGTTATCGGACGCATCATTGCCTCGGTTTGGATGATCATTGGTATTATCTGGTTCGCCGCTTTTACCGCTACGCTCACCTCGTCTCTAACCCTCAAAAGGATCGGTCATGATGAGATCAGGGGGATCGGTGATCTCGGCAATAAACGGGTCGCCGTCATAAAAAACACCACCAGCGAACATTTCCTGCGCTATCATGATGTGACCCTCATGCTGGTTGAATCGTTCGATGACCTGATAGCGAGTCTTAAAACCCAGGCTGTGGAGGCGGTTGTCTACGATGCCCCGGCCCTGATGTACGCCGCCAAAAACGATCCAACCATAAATGTGGTGGGCAAAATGTTTGATGAGCAGAAATACGGTGTGGCGTTTCCCCAGGGAGGAAGCCCGTTTAAGGAAATATTCAATATTAACATATTGGAAATGCAAAAGAGCGGGGAATACCAGCGACTCTACAACAAGTGGTTTTAAAGCAGCAACGATAATTGTGACCATTCCAACCTATTCACAGAGAGGTAAGCATGCAGATTGTGATTAAGAAACTTTCCCGAGAAGAAGCGGAAAAAGAAGGCATCACCACCTGGCCGATCTGGGAGAAAGAGGTCTCCCGGTTTGATTGGCATTACGACAGCGTGGAAGAGTGTTACCTTTTGGAAGGACGGGTAACCGTAGAGACACCGGATGGCGAGAAAGTCAAGTTCGGGGCCGGTGATTTTGTGCGGTTTCCCCAGGGCCTGGACTGTGTCTGGGATATCAGCGCTCCGGTAAAAAAGCACTTCGATTTCAAATAGAAATCTCACCACCAGACAGTCTGCTTGGCGGGCATTGCCCGTATGTAACACATGCAGAGCCCAAATTCAGCGTTTGTTGAGATCATCGACCCCTCAGCAAGTCAAAAACCGGTAACCTTTCTTTTTTTACCAGGGAACTTCTTCGTCAAAGTGAAAGAACCTGCCTGTCGGGCCATCCGGGCCCAGGGTTGCCAGGCGCACCGTGGTTTTGGCACCATCGGTAACGTCCATGGGTGCCTGGTGACCCCCCAGATCAGTTTTTACCCAGCCCGGGTGGGCTGAGTTAACTTTAACCGTTGTTTCCGCTAAAGCGGCTGCCAGGTGAACCGTGAACTGATTCAGGGCTGTTTTGGAGGCATCGTAGGCCAGGGGTTTTACCTGGGTGGCATCCGAGGATTCGTCGCTGTGGAGGGATAGTGAGCCCAGAATGCTGGAGACATTAACAATGCGGCCGGCGGCGCTCTTTTTTATCAATGGCAACAATGCCTGGGTCAGGGCGATCTGTCCGAAGAAATTGACATTGAAGGTTTCTTTTAGAGCGTCTTGGGAAACCGTCTCGGTGCTATTGGCAAACAGTGGTTCTTCCGGGTGGATCATACCGGCGTTGTTCACCAGGATGTCCAAGCGTCCGTACCGGGTCGCGATCATGGCCTTTGCGGCGTCTATGTGATCGGTGCGGGTTACATCCAGTTCCACCGGGGTCACGTCCAGACCTTGCAACGCGTTTACTGCCTGGGCCCCCTTTTCGAGATCACGCACGCCCAGCAGCACGGTCATCCCTTTTTGCGCCAAACTCCGGCTGGTTTCCAGTCCGAGGCCCTTGTTGGCACCAGTTACCAGTGCGATGATGTTTTCAGCCATTTGATTCTCCATTTAGACATTTATTTGATAATTTAGGGTGTGTTAGTCGTCATGCCGGCGGAGACGCATCCAGGGGATTTACCGGCCAGCTAACTGGTTAACGACCTTCGCCGGTAGGATAAGGCTTAGATTATAACCGCAGCCCCCTCACTTGATCAAACATTGGTGAGGGGTAAAAAAAAGGCAGAGCCCCGGGGGGCTCCGCCTGTAAGTTTAACATTCAGGTATTAACCGGCTACATCGATACCGGGGTCGCAACCCAGATTCTCATCTTTGTCATCACATTCAAAGTTGGCTGCACGGGTATCAACATGTCCGTCTTCTCTCTCTTCATCATTTTCAATGCAGCTGTCTTCTTTATTGTGATCAGTCATGATTCACCTCTTAATTATGTACATTGTATTTTAAATTTATTTCCTGCATTCAACGTTTAAGTGCAACACTCGGCTTTAAAGGCTTCGGCCGGTGTTTTAAAATTTAGACACTTTTTAGGGCGATTGTTAAGCCATTTTTCGATCTTTTTCAATTGAT
>Ga0126334_10000090_pt1 | contig 33633 bp, 27 predicted proteins | sample InaspJWI49metaG_FD_94491 | JGI IMG/M metagenome (GOLD analysis project Ga0126334, IMG submission 94491) | Marine gutless worms symbiont microbial communities from Oahu, Hawaii - Inanidrilus sp. 2 OAHU.JWI-49 metaG | ecosystem: Host-associated > Annelida > Digestive system > Unclassified...
CAATTGAAAAAGATCGAAAAATGGCTTAACAATCGCCCTAAAAAGTGTCTAAATTTTAAAACACCGGCCGAAGCCTTTAAAGCCGAGTGTTGCACTTAAACGTTGAATGCAGGATTTAAATTATATGTAATTAGCTTGACTTTATAATAGATTAATCAAAAAATAGAGCCTTAAATCATTATAAATCCGTAAACTTCTTAGAAATAACTACGGGATGTGTCGCTCCGCCCGGAGGGACAGTAATTCGGCATGATCACATTCTGCAACCGTCTATACAGAGCGTACGGTATTCTGACCGGGCCTGCCCTGTGTGTGCTTCTGATTGGGTTGCTGGCAATGGCCGTGACTGCTTGCGGCTCCAGCCCTGTCACCCAGCAGCCATCCTGGCTCTACCGGAACACGCGGGCCATAATAGGCGGGCAGGTCGATGTAACCGTAGAAATAGCTGACAACGCAAACCAGAACAGTCCTATCGCGGTGGACCTGATTGTGGTTTACGATGAGAAGCTGATGGAACAGTTGATGGGGATGACTGCTGGTGACTGGTTCGCCAAGCGGAGCCAGATAAGAAGGGATTACCTGGATGGGGCTGGTTTTGATTCCTGGGGCTGGGAGTGGATTCCCGGTCAAAAAGTGCCTGTCCAGAAACTGCCGTTGAAACCGGCTGCCATCGGTGGGGTGGTATTTGCTAAGTTCATCACCCCCGGCGCGCATCGCAGCCGCATCAACCCCTTCGATGATGTGACCATTTTTCTGCGGGAAAATGATTTCGCCGTCAATATCCCCAATGACATTACGGATAATATAGAGTTTTCGGAAGACTGATGGTTGGGTAGGCAACCGACCGGTTTACCGCCGGCACTGAAGACAATGCGACCGTTTGCGGCACCCAATGGCAAACGGAAGCCGCCGCGGTTCCAGCCTGCCGCCGGAAACGATTGTGCATTCCCGCCCAAAACCTGCTGCGCAGGGCGCTTTGATAAAAGGAACTCGCTATGACTGTTGCACCCAAATTACCGGATGCGATTCAATGGCACGAAGGCATGCTGCTGGCGCCCCAGCATTTTCAGCAGATGTCGGCCAGAATCGACGATCTCCTGCACTACCAGCTTGATGCCGCTGCTCCTTTTCACTGGGGCATCAAGAGCCTCACCATCGATACGGTCCTTCTGATCGAGGGCGTTTTTCGGTTGCTCGAAGTAGAGGCGGTTATGCCGGACGGACTGGTGGTCTACCATACCCCGGCAACCGAGGGTGACCTCGAAGTGGACCTCACGCCTTACACAGATGAAATGTCCCAGACCCCGATTAGTATCTATCTGGTTGTACCTGCAAAGAAGGAGGGCCAGGTTGCCGCCCGCGGTACCCTGGCCCGGTATAACTCCGTTGAGGGCCAACCGGTTATAGACGAAAACACCGGCGAATCCGAGTTGTCGATTCCGCGCCTGGTCCCCCGCCTGAGTCTGCTGATTACCGACAAACCGCCCCAGAAGTACACCGCCCTGCCCCTGGCCCAGGTTACCTACAAGAACGAGACCTATGCCATGACCGACTACCTGGCGCCCTGCCTGCATGTCGCCTTGAAATCACCCGTTGGCCGGCTGTGCAGTGCCATATCCCGGCGGCTGCGGGAGAAAGCCGTCTTCCTGGCTGAACGGATCAGTTCCCCGGCGGCTGCGTTGCGGGGGCCGATGTCCCTGGAAACCAAACTGCTGATCCATGCCATGGTATCCGGCCTGCCGGCGTTCGAGGCCCTGCTGAGCAGCGGTCGGGCGCATCCCTATGCGCTTTATCTCTCTCTGTGCGCCATCATGGGGAACCTTTCGGCCCTGGGTACAGGGTTGGTACCACCGGTCCTGGCGCCCTATAATCATGATGACCTGTATGCCAATTTTGATGAAACCCGCAACTATATCTTCCGGGTAATCGACGAGGGTATTCTCGAGTCCCATACTGCGATCCCCTTTGATTTTGAAAACGGGGTGTTTACCGTGCGCTTGATCCGGGCCTGGACAACCCCGACGATTGTGGTTGGCGTGCGAGGACGTACGGCCATGCCGGCAGAAGAGGTTATGACCTGGTTTGAAGAGTGCCTGATCAGCAGCGACGCGAATGTGGAGTCGCTGAAAGAAAAGCGTATCCGCGGCGCCGACCGCGAGAAAATCGATGGTGATGAGGAACTGGTCCCGACCCGCGGTGTGACCCTATATTCGGTCAACACCGATGCAGAATTTATTACGCCGGACAAGAAACTGCAGATATTCAATACATCGGATCCGATGAATAAACGCGGACCAGCTGAAATTATTTTGTATGTACGAAATAAAACGTAGACGGAGAAGGCGCTGACATGAATCCCTCCGAACTGGAAAGTTCATTTCTGCTGCAGCAATTCCACACATTCTATGAAAAGGTTGTGCGGCAGAAAGCGATGGTTGTTGAGATAGAAAGCGGCATAGCAGAGCTACCGGCCGAAGAAGTGGAGGGCGGTGAGACGCTGGAGGAAAATCCGGAAGCCGATAGGCTGCACGTTGTCCAGGTCAATCTCATCAAGGTGCTGGAAGAACAGGTGCTTGAGTCCCGTCGACATGGAGGGGAATACGGCGTTGATTACTATAAGAAGGCTCAGTACGTCATGGCCGCCCTGGCGGATGAAGTGTTTTTGAATATGCCCTGGGAAGGGCGGGAGTTGTGGAAGACCCACCTGCTGGAATATAAATTCTTCGGCACCCATGTCGCCGGGGAGTTGCTGTTCGAGAAGATCGAAGAGCTCCTCAAAGACCGAGACCCAGCCCTGATTGAAATTGCGGCTGTGTATCTAATGGCGCTTGCTTTGGGTTTTAGGGGGAAATTCAAGGATAAAGATGACGAGGGCATGCTGGATTACTACCGCAGCCAGTTGTTTACATTCATTTTCAAAACGAATGCTGACCTGCATTCTGAAACCAAGCAGTTGTTTCCGGAAACATACAATTACACGCTGGACAAAAGCGAAGGCAAGCGGCTGCCCTACCTGAACAAATGGATTGGGCTGATTGCGCTTATTATCGTGTTGTTTCTGGTAGGGTCACACACGGTTTGGGAACACCAAACCAAAGACCTGGTTAACATTGCCGAGCAAATTATACGTGGTGCGTACAATGCCAATTAGAACCGGCACGCTTATGAACTGGATATAATCTTATGATCGTAGGTCGTATAAAATCACGCTTTTTCTTTTGGTGGACTTTTGTTGGCATTTTTTTGGTTGCTGGCCTCGTTTACCGGTTCAAAGACTGGCTCGTGGAATATGCGCGCAACAACACCCTCCAGTTATTGATCGGGGTGGCGGTCCTGATTGGGGTCCTATTGATCGTGATGCTGGTCATTTTTCTGTTGGCGCGGAAAAAGCCCAAGCCCGCGGCAGCCGCTGAAGATGCGGAGGAGCCTGACGAAGACGAAGCCGAAGATCTGGAAAAAGAACCGGAAGAGGCACCGGCAGCCGCTGCCAAAGTGGCTGCATTCAGAAAGCTATCCTCCCTGAGATTACGCAAAATTTGTTCCCGGGCCATGAAGCGCATGAAAGCCAATGTGCCCGGGAGAAAATACCGCTACCAGATTCCGTGGATCATGATGCTGGGTGAGGCCGGGGCGGGCAAGACCCGCAGCCTCGAGCAGGCCCGCTTCAAGATGCCGCTGGGCGGGCCGGTCGGCGGCCGTTCGGGCGAACGCGATGAGTGCAAATGGTGGTTTTTTGAAAAAGGCATTGTGATCGATGTATCCGGAGATCTCGTGCTTCAAGAGGACGGCTTTTCGTCCAATGAAAAACTATGGCGACTTTTCCTGCGCCTGTTGCAGAAACACCGCCCCGAGCGCCCCATAGACGGGGTCGTTTTAACGATCCCCTGCCGGAATCTACTTGGCGGCCAGGTGGGCGATGAAGCCGATCTGGATGAAGCATCGCGCAAAGCCGACCTGTTGGCTAAAAAATTGCGTGAGGCCCAGAAGGTCCTTGGTATGCGGTTCCCGGTTTATGTGCTGGTGACGGGGTGCGACCAAATCGAGGGCTTTCAAAGCTACTGTCAGAATATCCCCGACAATCTGGCCAACAACATGTTCGGCTGGTCATCGCCCCATTCAATCGAGACCGGTTACGCCAGTGAATGGGTGCGGCGGGCGTTTAACAGCATCAACCAGGATCTTTTCAAGACGCAGTTTGAACTGTTCACCGAGCGCAGCAACCTGCGCGATCCGGACGGCCTTTTCCTGCTGCCTGAAAAGATCAAGCGCCTGGCAGAACCCCTCCAGATTTATCTTGACCGCGTTTTCCGGCAGAGCGTTTATCAGGACAATTATATGTTCCGGGGGCTCTATTTTTGCGGGGATGCCGGCATAGATGAAATCAGGAATACGCCCAAGACGGTCTATTTCTTCAGGGAATTGTTCAACAAGAAGATTTTTTCTGAGTTTCGCTTGGCTCGCCCCCTGACCCGGACACTGACAACCAAGAACAGAACCGTGATCGCTACCCAGGTGGTGGCCCTGGCCCTGGCTTTGACCTGCTTTCTGGGGCTGTGGCTCGCCAGCAACCGGCTCAAGGACGACAAGCGGGCCATGCTGCCTGTTTTTGAACAGATTGAAGAGGATCTGCGCAGATTTCGCAAACAGGATGAGGGGCCGGAGGGGCTGGCCCTTTACCGGGCCCTGCACCAGGAGTCGATGTCTAATACGTTTAGAGAGAGTGGCCAGAATTTATTCAGGGGGATGACCAACTTTAGAAGCCTGACCTACGCCTTCATTCCATCTTCCTGGTTCAGTGATCTGCATCCGGATCTGCGGCGGTCTATGACCCTGGCCTATGACGAGATCATCCTGAAGGCTCTTTTTATTGAACTGCTCCAGAAAGCAAAAAAGATTTTTGAGGCTCAAAGCGGGGCGGAATATACCGACGACAACGGCCGGGAACTCCTGGCCATCGAAGACATGCCGGAATTCCTGCGCCTGCAGAAATTTGTCAGCGCGCTCGGTGAACTCGAGCGCAATGCGAACCTGTACAACGGACTCAGCTCTACGAAAAACCTCAAGGACATGGGCCAGGTCGTCAAGTACCTCTTTGACATCGAACTGCCGTCCGAGTTCTACAAGAATGCCCGCTATTATCATGCCTCGCTCGGCAAAACCCAATACCGGGTGTTTGATCCTTCGATCTTCAGGCTCAAGGCCAAGTTCTTTACCCTTAAAAAGCTTACCAGACGGCTATATCGCCGGTTGTATGACCCCAATCAGTTGGAGATCAGCACCCAGCGCCTGGCTTACCGCCTGGACCGGTTTGCGCGACAGCGGCGTGGTCCGGCCGGAGAACTCAAGCATATCAAAGCGGTGTTGGATTCAATTGCCCGCAGCGAAGAAGATCTGGCACGGGAAGAATTCGCCTGGATTTTCAATGAGGAATTTGAGCTGGGTGATGGTTTTGAAGAAGTCCTGACGGCCATAGAAGAATCCAGCTTCATGGGCCCGGATCTCAGGGATGAGGTATTTACCGAGGGCGAGGCCGGTTTTGTCAAACTGAAAGAGGCCCTGGGTTCCAAAAACTCCGTCCTCACCGGTCCGTTGCTGGCTACCACGGCGGACCCAGGTATTATCGAAGCGGCCCAGGAATCTTTAAAAAGTGCGGTCATCGAAGATCCCCCGGTCGATAATGAAACATTCTTTGCCGATTTCAAAGGAGAAGACATCCTGGATATCAATGAAAAGGACGGCCCGATTGTTCTGGACGAAGAGGATGGGGATCTCGAAGAAGATGGGGATGACGAAGATCTCGACTTGGATTTCGAGGATGAAGAGGCCGAAGGGGAGGAGGAACCTCCTGCGATCTTTAACCGCCTTTCGCCGACGGTGCTGGCGCTGAAGGCCGAGCTGGAACAACTCCTCGGACAGGATTTTATGGACGCAGAGCTGACCCGGCGGAAAGGCATGGATTTACCGCCGGGGATGCGTCTGCGCTGGGATCAAAACCTGCTTGATGAAGCGCTGCGGATGTTTGAACCCTATGAAGCTTACAGCCAGGGCGGCCTGAAGAATTTTCCCATCGGGCTGCAAAGCTCCATGGCCAACCTGGCCCGTGAAAACCTTGATAAGAAAGTGATGGATCTGGTCCGCCGCGCCCAGCAGTTCGAGGCCATACCAGTGGATTACGACGGGCAATTGCCGGAAACCGATATTCTGGTCGAAGTCCGGGATTTCAACAAATCGGCCGCGAATCTGACCCGGTTGCTCAGCAAGCTGAATTCTTTGAACCTGGTAAGGTCCCATCAGGTTCTTTCCGATGTTCTCTACTGGCAGACGGCCACCTTGCTCGAAGCTTTCAACAGTTTCCTGGAAGAAGAAGAACTGTATGGTGTCAAAGGGGGCGACCTGTCCTGGTGGGACGGTAGCCAACCGGTTGCCTACGAGGCCTTTGACGTACAGGATGAAAAAGATCTTAAAAATTATCTCAAGTTTCAACGCAAGCGCATTCGTTTTCTGGCCGAGGAATACGCCCGCCCGCTGGTCACGTTCTTTAAAAACAGCCAGCTTCTGCGCAACCGTGAGGAAGAACGGATTCTGTTCAAATGGGAACGGATTCTAACCGAGCTTGGCAAGTACGAGGCCAAGAAACCCAAAAACACGATTGCGGTTCTGGAAAAATATATATTGTCCGGTATGAATGTGGTTGATGCTACCAACTACTACGAGAAAATTACGGCGGATATGCTGCAGGCCCAATCCGGCGATATATTTCTACAAAGGCGACATGAACTGCGGCGCCTGCTCTACGACCAGTGCCAGGTCATCGCCTCGCGGACCGTGGAGTCGAATTACCGGGCCTTGAAATCATTCTTTGATGAGAAGTTGGCCGGGAAATTTCCATTTTCCGATCTGGAACCGGGAATGGCGGGTTACGAAGAGGCCGCTCCCGAGCAAATCAAAGAGTTCTATGCGTTTTACGACGAAGTGGTACCCACGATTAGAAGTGTGCTCAAGTTCAACAACAATTTCGGGCTGTCCGGAAAGCACGCCGCCCGCTTCGTAGAAGACATGGAGAAAGTCCGCAGCTTTTTCGGCCTCTATCTGACTGCTGAAGAAGAGCCGAAAAAAGATGCCGGGGCGGAAGACACCAAGGAAAAGGCCCCCGCCCTCGGGTTGGAGGTGACCTTCAGGGTCATTCAGGCGTATGAGGTCATGGCCAACCAGATCATCGGGTGGAAGCTGGTGGTCGGCAAGCAGACCCTGATCGATGGCGGGAAGACAACCAGCGGCCAATGGTCGTTGGGCGAACCGGTGATGGTGTCGCTCCGTTGGGCAAAAAATGCGCCCTACAAACCCGTTTTTGCCGGTACTTACGAGGGGGCCGGGGTAAAAGGGCGGACCGCCACCTGGCGGTTTACCAACAACTGGTCGCTTTTACGTCTCTTGAAGGAGCATGCCGCCGAAAAAACCGATTTGAGCGGGTTCGCCGATCAGGAACCGCACACCCTGAAGTTCAACGTTGAAGTGGACCGGGTGGGCGGTAAGGACCCGACCGGAAAGAAATTTAAATCAACGGCATTTCTGCGGATTGCCTTGACCACTGCCGACAAAGCCAGGCTGCCCTTGCAGATGCCCACATTTCCGACATCGGCACCCAAGCTCGGCATGCTATCAGCCGCCAGGGGAGATTGATATGACAGACAAGGAAAGACCGGCCGAGGCCGACGCAGGGGTTGGGGGGGTTGCAGCCACCGCAGAGGGACAGGCGGGCGGTAACGAGGCCTTTCGCTTGGATATCGAGCGCTATTTGACCCCCATACCGGGTGATATCCCGGCCGGGGAGGCCCTGCGGTACGAAGGCGCCTATGACCGCATCCAGGAGGCCCGCAAGGAAGAACCGGCCGAGTTGCCTCAGGGTATCTGGGAGCGGGAGCTGAAAAAGGCGAATTGGGACCAGGTCATGGAACTTTGTCTGGACGTGCTTGAAAACCGTTCCAAAGATATCCAGGTAGCCGCCTGGCTGACCGAAGCCCTCATCTGCCTGCATGGATTTACGGGTCTTGGCCAGGGGCTGAAACTGCTGCGGGGCCTGGTGGAAAACTTTTGGGACGCCGCCTACCCGGCCATAGAGGATGATGATTTCACCGCCCGGGTTGCCCCGTTTATCTGGTTAAACGAGAAATTATCATACAAGCTCAAGTTTGTACCCATTACATCACCCCAATCCATGGACTCCCAGCCCTATAGTTATGCCGACTGGGAGAGCGCCAATCTTTTGGAAAAACTGGCCGTCAAAGAGCCGGACGCCATAGCCCGGGCCGAAGGCCAGGGTCGGGCCACGCGGGCCAAATTCCTGGGCAGCGTCATGTTCACCAGCGGCCGGTTCTATGTCTGGCAGGCCCAGCTCCTTGAAGAAGCCCTGCATTTGATGGCTGACCTGAACGGGCTGCTGGACGAAAAGTGTGCGGCCGAGGCGCCCAGTCTGAACATGTTTAAAGAAAACCTTGAAAATATTCTCGGGCTCGTTAATAATTTTTTAAAGGAAAAACAGATCGAAATGCCGGCAGAGGCAGTTTCCCCGGAGGAAGCCAAAGCGTCCCCAGATGACGAAACCGCCGACCAGGTTGACCAGCTGGCAACCTTATCGATCAAAAGCCGCGAGGAAGCTTACCGGCTGTTGGCTGCGGCGGCCGATTACCTGCTCATTCATGAACCCCACAGCCCCACGCCCCATCTTGTCAAACGGGCGGTATCATGGGGGCGGATGTCCCTGACGGAACTTCTCAGGGAACTGATTCAAGACGATAGCAACCTGCGCCAGATATTCAACCTGCTGGGGGTCAAGGTGGCCGTCCCGCACGATGAAGCGCGCAAAAGCGACTGATGCTTTGGAAAAATCCCGATTAAGGGGATCGGGTGGATACCATATATTTATACCAGGTACTGATTACACGCATATGTCTTTTAAAACCTAACATGGGAAAAGGAGGTCATTATGGCTGAAAGCACACAACACAAGCTGGATCGTATCCGGCCGCCAAGGGTGCAAATCACCTATGATGTTGAAATCGGTGATGCCATCCAGATGAAAGAACTGCCTTTCGTGGGCGGGATCATGGCGGATCTGTCCGGCCAACCCGAGGAACCGCTGCCGAAATTGAAGGAGCGTAAGTTCATTGAAATCGACCGGGACAATTTCAACGACATCATGGACTCCATCAATCCACGCCTGGTGTTCCAGGTTGACAACAAGCTGGTGGATGACGACAGCAAGCTGAACCTGGAATTGAAGTTCAACCACATGGACGACTTCAACCCGGTCGCTGTTTTGAAGCAGATCAAGCCCCTCAAAAAACTATACGACGCTCGCCAGCGATTGTCCGACCTGCTTACCAAGCTCGACGGCAACGACGAATTGGACGATTTGCTGCAGGAGGTTATCCAAAGCACGGAAAGCCTGGAAGAGCTCAAGACTCTGACCGCTGCGGAAGAGGGCGGTGAAGAGGGCGACGCAGAAGGCGGCGATGAGGCTGCTGATGAACCGGCCGAGGAATAATAGCGGCACAACCTGAAACGCTGATATAGCTATATACATAAGGAGGACGAACCATGGCTGAGGAACAAGAACAAGCTGCCGAAGAGTTGGGCTTGCTTGATAACATCATTCAAAACGGCCAGATGGTCAAAGATGAGTCCCAGGTGCCCTACGCCAAGGATCTCATCGGTGAATTCGTAGCCCAGATTCTGGATGAGGGCATGACTGTCAGCGCAGATACGGCCGCCATGATCAATGAGCAGATTGCCAAGATAGATGAACTTCTCACCCTCCAGCTCAATGAAGTCATGCACCAACCGGACTTCCAGAAACTCGAGGGATCCTGGCGCGGGTTGAACTACCTGGTGATGAACACCGAAACCGGCGTTATGCTGAAGCTGCGGCTTTTGAATGTAACCGCTGCGGAACTGTTGAAAGACCTGGAAACGGCGGTTGAATTCGACCAGAGCCAGCTGTTCAAGAAGGTCTACGAGGAAGAGTACGGCACGTTCGGCGGGAGCCCCTACACCATGCTCGTGGGCGATTATGAATTCGGCCGGCACCCCCAGGATATGGCCCTGCTGGAGAAACTCTCCAATGTCGCCGCGGCGGCCCATGCGCCGTTTATTGCCGCCGCCGATCCCAAGATGTTCGACTTGGGGAGCTTTACCAAGTTGGGGTCCCGCGGGACCTGGCCAAGGTTTTTGAAAGCGCGGAGTTGATCAAATGGCGTTTCTTCCGCGACAGCGAAGATTCCCGCTATGTCACCCTGGCAATGCCCCATATCCTGATGCGGCTGCCCTACGGGGCCGATACGGTACCCGTGGAAGGGCTCAGTTTCGAGGAAGACGTGGACGGCAAGGATCACGCCAAGTACCTGTGGGGCAACGCGGCTTACGCCCTGGCCCAGCGGATTACCAACGCCTTTGCCCTCTACAAATGGTGTGCGGCGATTCGCGGCGTGGAAGGCGGGGGCCTGGTGGAAGGGCTGCCGACGCACACCTTTTCAACCGACGAAGGCGATATTGCCTTGAAGTGCCCCACCGAGATCGCCATCACCGACCGGCGTGAAAAAGAGCTCAGCGACCTGGGGTTTATCTCGCTGGTGCACTGCAAGGGCACGGACTACGCGGCCTTTTTCGGCGGGCAGACAACCCAGAAACCCAAAGTGTATGATACTGACTCCGCCAATGCCAACGCGCGTATATCCGCGGTGCTGCCCTATGTTCTGGCGGCTTCGCGCTTTGCCCATTATTTAAAGGCGATCATGCGGGACAAGATCGGCAGCTTCCAGACGGCTGACACCATTTCGGCCTATCTCAATACCTGGATTAGCAATTATGTCCTGGCCCAGGACGATGCGAGCCAGACGATGAAGGCCCGGTTCCCGCTGCGGGAAGCCTGGGTGGATGTGACCGAAATTCCCGGCAAGCCCGGCTGTTACAATGCCATTGCCTTTTTGAGGCCGCATTTCCAGCTCGAAGAGCTCACCGCTTCCATCAGGCTGGTGGCTGAACTGCCGCCGCCGGCTGGTTGATCCGGCTGAAATCAAGGCGATACCGGCGAATGCAAGCCTATGGTCCCACCGCTGGGTGATCGGGTCGCCGGAGGTGCGCCGTGAAATGAGATTTATAACCAGAGGGAGATAGCCGGGCCCTTTAACAAGAAAGGAAAATCATTATGTCAACTGACATGTTTTTACATTTAGAAGGGATTGCAGGTGAGAGCGACGACGCAAAATTCAAGGATAAAGGATACATGGAGATTTCGGCCTGGTCGACCGGATATGAGCAGCCCGTTTCGTTGGCGAAATCTGCCACGGGTCCTACCATCGAAAGAGTCACAGCCGAACCCATCACCATAACCAAAACGCTTGATTCATCAACGTATGCCCTGCTTCAGACGATATGGGCCGGTAGGGTCATCGAGACCGGTTTCATTTCTTGCTGGCGAGCGGATCATACCAAAGATGGTGCCGCCGTTGAATACCTGAAGATAGAAATGGCACACATTGTCATCACCACCTACGGTATCAGCGGGGGGGAGGGCGAAATTCCCCAGGAAGAGTTGGCGTTGTCAGCTGGATATGTTGGCTATATTTACAAACCCCAGGCCAAAATTGGTGGCGAACATAGTGAATCTCCAATGACGGCGGATTTCAACTTTATCCATGGGGCAATGATGCAGGGGACGCCTCTGAAGGGCAGCTAATAAGAAACATGTAGATAAAGCGTTCAAAACTTAGAGAGGCCAAATTTTGGCAGTTGGCTCAGCTATTTTCGCATAACCTGGATACCCAGGCAATCGCCTCTTGAGCGAATTTTATTCGTAATGCTGTTAAGCGCTACCCTGCCCCCGTTCGAACCCGGATTGTGGCAGAGCGTGAAAGGCGGTTTAACAACCGACGCGAAACTACCTGCTTGTTATTACGAAAGATGATTCGAACCAGGCCTTGGTTCTAGTTTGACCCGCTGTGAAATAACGACTTTGTCCGCCGGGCTGTTTCCAACATCTTTCTGGATCTGTATGTTTTCCATGGGAAATGACCCAACCAGCCAGGTAGGCGCCCGTAGACGCCTGGTCCGGGACGCGGCTCAAGGACAGAACGCTTTTTGTTTGGCCCTGCTATTTTTCCGGATTGCCGGCGGTACCTATGAAATCGCCGGGCTGGGTATCCGGACTTGATTTTCATCACGGTATCCTCTAGGGCCCCCACTGTAAGGAGCGGGAATCGATGGGAACCAACATGTTCGTAAAGTTTGGTAACATTGAGGGAGAGTGTGCCGACACAGGCCACGAAAAATGGTGTGTCATTACCTCTCTCTCGCAGACCTTTAGAAATAAAACGGTGCCGCCGCCTACTATTCCGAAAAGAGATCCGGTGGCAAAGACGTGCAAACCCGAAGCAATTTCGATTAAAAAGATCGTAGACAAGGCTTCTGGCAAGCTGATGTGGCATTGCTGGTACTGTGAGCCCATTAAGGAAGTGGTGATTGAGTGTTTTCGTGCGAGCAGGGGGCCGGATGGAAAAACCCAGCCGGTCAAATATTTTCATATCTATCTTGAAGACGTTACAATCAAGGAGTTCGAATATTCGGTCGATGAAGGGGACTTTGTCACCGAAGATCTGGATTTGGTGGCTTCCAAGGCTGACTATCGGTACAAAAAAATGGACAAGCGCCGGGGAACTGCTTTCCTGACCGGGTCCACCGTTGTTACAACTGGAGATGCAAAAACATGATGCCGCTACCTGGTGGTCTGATGTTGAGGCGCGCAACCGGCCGTTTTACTGATTGAAATGGTTGGGTACGCCCCGAAGGTGGCCTTACCGGCAGGGCCGGTTAGCAGCGCCAGGGTGGTTTGATACGGCGTCCCGGCTTATGTAGATCGTCTCCGATGAGACCTGTGTATGTTTAGGAGCAAGCAAGCATGGCCACCAACATGTACGTAAAGTTTGGTGATATTAGGGGAGAGTGTGAAGACATAGGCCACGAGAAATGGTGCGTCATTACCTCTCTTAAACAAAAGTTTACCATCGAGGACAAGAAAAAAGATTCAACGAATCCTCAGCGGGCCAAACATAGTCCTATAGAGATCACCAAGATCATCGACAAGGCCTACACAGAATTGCTAAAGTACTGCCGGGATGGCATACCACTGAATGAGGTGATCATCGAATGCGTCCGCGACCATGTAGTGACAGAGGGCCAGGCGCCAACTTGCTATTTCCAAATCGTACTTAAAAATGTGATCGTTAAGGAGTTCCAATATCAGGTCAATGAAGGGGACCTTGTTTCCGTGGAATTGGAACTGGCGGCTCGCCAAGCTACTTATAGCTACAGGGAACAGAAGAAAACCAGCGGAGCGATGGTCAACGAGCTGGCTTTTATGCAGCCATATAGATTGAGGGATGAAGACTTTGGCGATGCTCCCGATCGAGATGATGAGCCTACGAAAGGAATGGGTAAAAAATATAGGGACGCATATAGAGCTCTGGATAAAGACCAGAAGGCAGAATTTGCTAAATTAAGAACTAGAAAAGACAAGGAATCATTTCTCGATCCCCTAATTGCCAAGGGTCGGGTTTCGGATGAGTAAAAAAAGAGGGCAGAACCAATTGCCCGCATCCAGAAGCTCGAGGAATCAGGCTCCTAATAAATCGGATTTCAGATGCCCATACCACCCATTTCCTATAAAACCAGGGCTTCACTCCTGGACCGGCTCATAGACACGGCGCCCCGTGTAAAAAAGGAGCTCCGGCCTTTGCGCACCATGGACCGTATGGCTATCCGGACTGCCATTGCCAGGGATCTGGGGTGGCTGCTGAATACGCGCACCCCCCTGACCGCCGAGGAGTTTGACGCCCGGGACCTGACCGTTATCGATTTCGGTGTGCCCGACTTTGGCAAAGGGAGCCCGGCAAGCGAATCGGACCAGAGGCTGCGGGCGGTATTAACGGAGAAGGCCATCCGGGCGTTTGAGCCCCGGTTGCGTGATGTAAACGTTTCCATTGAACCAGCCATGGACAGCGAGCGTAGCCTGCGCATGATCATCGAAGCCGTCATGGTTGGCGACGATGTCGGCGAACCCGTATCGTTCGAAACAATATACGACACCGAGACAGGGCAGACAAAGATCGATGCTGAACCGTACTGAGGACCTTTTAGAATACTACAAAAGAGAACTGACCTACCTGCGCAAGATGGGGGCGGCCTTTGCCGCCGACTATCCCAAGGTGGCCGGGCGGCTGGAATTCGGCCCGGAACAGAGCCCGGATCCCCATGTTGAAAGGTTGATCGAGTCGTTTGCTTTCCTGGCCGGCCGGATCCAGTACAACCTGGAAAGCGAGTTTCCCCAATTGGCCACGGCGCTTTTGGGGACCATATACCCACAGTTCCTCGAGCCGGTACCTTCCATGACGATTGCCTGCCTGGAGTCGGACCCCACCCAGGGTGGGGTGACGGGCGGGCACCTGGTGCCTGCACATACGCCGCTGTTTACCCAGACCGCTCAGGGGCACCTCTGCCGTTTCCGGACCGGTTATCCCGTGATCCTTTGGCCCCTGGAAGTTACCTATGCCGGTTTTGAGTCCACGGATCAATTCGACTTTTTGGATGCCCGGCCCCAGGTGAGCCTTGTCTTAAGGCTGTCCATCAATAGTCCGGCCGGCGGGCTGGGTGAAATGGGGCTGGACAAGCTGCGCTTTTACCTCAATGCGGACAGCATGCTGGCTCACGCCCTCTACGAACTGCTTTTTTGCCATGTGCTGGATGTGGTCATTTTACCTGAGGAAACGGAAAAACCCATTCTCCTGCCAAACGATTCAATCCAGCCGGTGGGCTTTGGGCCGGACGAAGGGCTCTTGCCCTATCCGCCGAGCAGCCATTATGGCTATCGGCTGTTGCACGAATATTTTACGTTTCCGGAAAAATTTCTGTTTCTGGATATTGCCAACCTGCACCGGCACCGTTCGGAAAACCGCTTCGATATCCTGGTGCTTCTGGACCAGATACCCGGCAGTCGCCTGACCATCGATAAAAATACGTTCCGGCTGGGTTGTACGCCGATTGTCAACCTGTTTAACCAAACAACCGACCCGATACGGTTGGATGAGAAAAAGGCGGAATACCTGCTCCATCCCGACCAGCGCAGGGAGAGCATCACCGAGATTCATTCTATAGAATCTGTGATGGCCATTGAGCACGACAGCTTTGAGCCCCGGCCGGTGGAACCGTTTTACTCGTATAGCCACAACCTGGAACAACGGGGGCAGAAGGCTTTCTGGCAGGCCCGTCGAGAAGCGACCGGGCGCCAAGACCTTCCCGGCACCCATGTATATCTTTCACTGGTAGACCTGGATTTTAACATCCATATACCGCCGGCAACCACCATTTATGCCAAGACGCTCTGCACCAACCGGCGACTGGCTGAAGAGGTCCCCGGCGGCGCGGTTTTACAGATCGAAAGGGCCGCACCCCTCGAGCGTATCTACACTCTGGCCAAGCCTACCCACCAGATTGATCCCCCCCTGCGGGGACAAGCCCTGTGGAGATTGATATCCCACCTCTCACTGAACTATCTTTCCCTGGGAAATGATAAAGCGAGCCTGAGCGCCTTGCATGAAATTTTAAAGCTGTACAGCTTTCTGGATCCTGAGCAGACCTACCAGCAGATATCGGGAATCCGTGAAATGTCATGCCGGCAGGTTGTAAGAAGAATCGGACAGGATGCCTGGAAGGGGTTTTGCAGGGGCGTAGAAATAACCCTGGTGTTTGACGAGGATCTTTACGTTGGTAGCGGGTCGTTCCTGCTGGCTGCGGTGCTTAACCGTTTCTTGCCGCTTTATACATCGGTAAACTCCTTCACCCAGCTCATAATCAAAAGTAAACAACGCGAAGGGATCTGGAAGCGATGGGAACCCGTAGCCGGGGAACAGATAGTCCTTTAGACCGGACCATATTTGATAAGGGGTACAGCTTCAAATTTTTTCAAGCCGTCAAATTGCTTGAAATCCTCTACCCCGAACAGAATGCTGTGGGAGCGCATTCGGAACCCGCCCGGGAACCGGTGCGTTTCATCTCTAAAGTGAGCCTCGAATTCCCGGTGGGCGATATCGACCACATTGCATTGCCCTCCAGGGAGGGTGAACCGGCCACCATGGCGGTCAATATCATGGGCTTGGCCGGTGCCATGGGGCCCCTGCCGGCCACTTATACCGAGTTGATCCTGGAGAGAGTCTGGAACAAAGATACCGCCCTGCGGGATTTTCTGGACATCTTCAACCACCGGTTGGTCTCGCTGCTTAATCGGGTACGCAAGGTTTCCCGGCTCGGTTTTGACTTTAAGTCCCCCCAGCATTCCAGTGTGGCCCGCTACCTGTATTCCCTGATGGGGCTGGGTACCACCGGGCTGCAGGCTCGGATGCATGCCTCGGACCGGGCCCTGCTGTTTTACACCGCCCATTTTGCCCGCCAGGGGCGGTCAATGGCCGGTCTCGAAAGCCTGCTTACCGATTATTTTGGGGTAAAAATTCAGGGCCGTCAATTCAAAGGTCAGTGGCACCAGATTGCCGACGACCAGATCACCATGCTCGGGGTCGCGGGGCAAAACCAAATTCTGGGCGCAACGGCCACCATCGGCACCAAAGTTTGGGATCAACAGGGTAAGTTTGAATTGCGGGTAGGGCCCCTGACCACGGATGAATTGTTGTTGTTTCTCCCCGACGGCACTGCATTTCCGCCGCTGTGTGAACTCACCCGCTTTTACGTGGGCAGTGAACTGGATTTCGAGATCGTTCTGATTGCCAAAAAAGGTGATATTCCGGCCCCGCAGTTGGGCGGGGCTTTCAGCCCGCGCCTGGGATGGACCTCCTGGTTGGGGACCCGGGAGCGCGACACGGACCATGACACGGTCAAGCTGTCACCGCGCCTGCTGAGCCTGGTAGAGAAAGGGATGGTTGCCCAATGAGTCTCGATATACAGTCGTTGATCGAAAAACTGGACCCAACCTGCCGGAAAAGTCTGGAATTGGCGGCGGAGTTGTGCGTGTCGCATACCAATTATAATGTTGAAATCGAGCACTACCTGTTGAAGTTGCTGGAAGTGCCGGAAAGTGACATCCACCAGATTCTGAAGAACTATGATATCGAAATTGGGGATATCACCAAAGAACTCATCCAGGCCATCGACCGCTTCAAGCGCGGCAACTCCCGTACCCCGACCCTTTCGCCTTTTATCCTCACCCTCTGCGAACAGGCCTGGCTGGTGGCGTCTTTGCAGTTGGGCGCCGACACCATCCGAACCGGGGCCGTGTTCAAAGCGCTTTTGGATGACGATAATCTCCGTGGGGTTATTCTGGAATCCGCCCCTTCCTTGAACCGGATTTCGCGGGACGCCGTAAAAAAAGAGTTCGACGAGATTATGCGGGCGATCGATAAAACCGCGGATGAATCGGAGTCAGAAGCGGAACACCAACCCGAAGAGCAGGTGCAGCGCCCCGGCCAGCCCTCGCAGACCCCTTCCTTGGACCAGTATACCCTTGACTTGACCCAGCGGGCCCGCCAGGACCGGATCGATCCCATCTACGGGCGCGATCCAGAAATTCGCCAGCTGATTGATATTTTGACCCGTCGCCGTCAGAACAATCCCATCCTGACCGGGGACGCCGGTGTCGGCAAGACTGCCGTAGTAGAGGGGTTTGCCATCCGCATAGTCCGGGGGAATGTGCCCCCCGCTTTGAAGAATATCTCCTTGCGGCTTTTAGACCTGGCCTTGTTGCAGGCCGGCGCCGGCATAAAAGGCGAATTTGAAAAGCGCTTGAAGAGCGTTATCGAGGAGGTCAAGCAAGCCTCCCGGCCGACTATCCTGTTTATCGATGAAGCCCATACCATGATCGGGGCCGGTGGTCCGGCCGGCCAGGGGGATGCCGCCAACCTGCTTAAACCGGCCCTGGCCCGGGGAGAACTGCGCACCATTGCGGCTACCACCTGGGCTGAATATAAAAAGTATTTTGAAAAAGATCCGGCCCTCGTCCGCCGCTTCCAGGTGGTCAAGGTGGTCGAACCGGAAGAAGAGGCCGCGGTGGAAATGCTCCGGGGAGTGGTCGCCAACCTGGAAAAGCACCACAATGTCACGGTGCTCGATGAGGCCGTCTGGGATGCGGTGCGGCTGTTGCATCGCTACATTACCGGCCGGCAACTGCCGGACAAAGCGATCAGTGTGCTGGACACCGCCTGCGCCCGGGTTGCCATCGGCCAAACTGGGAAGCCGCCTGAAATAGAAGATGTGGCCAACCAGATCGAGCAGTTGGAGCTCGAACTGGCGATTCTCAAACGTGAGAACGCCAGCGAGGTGGACCACGCCGAGCGGATCGCCGACCTGACCCGTGAACTGGATGAGATCGTTAAGGCCGGCCAGATGCTCGAACAGCGCTGGGAAATCGAACTGGGCATCGTCAATGACGCGCTTGAACTCCAACGACGCCTGTACCAGGAGGCAGTCGCGGAAGATGCCGGCGATGAGGCCGAAATGCAGGCAGTGAAAAAAGACCTGTTGACGGCCAAACGTAAACTCGAAGCGCTCCAGGCCCAAGCGCCCATGGTGCCGCTTTGTGTGGACGCCGGGGTTGTCGCCCGGGTTATCTCCAACTGGACCGGGATCCCGGTCGGCAAGATGATGACCAATGAAATCGATACGGTTTTACGTCTGAAAGAGAAAATGGGCCGCCGCATCATCGGCCAGGACCAGGCCCTGGATGCGATCTCCCGGCGCATCCGCACCTATCGCGCTGATCTCGACGACCCCGGAAAGCCGGTCGGTGTATTTTTGCTCGTCGGCCCCAGCGGCATCGGGAAGACCGAAACCGCCCTGACCCTGGCCGAACTGCTTTACGGCGGTGAACGCAACATGGTCACTATCAATATGTCGGAATACCAGGAGGCCTATACGGTTTCCGGCCTCCGGGGCGCCCCACCGGGATATGTCGGCCATGGTAAAGGCGGGGTCTTGACCGAAGCGGTCCACCACAATCCTTATACAGCGGTTTTGCTAGATGAAGTAGAGAAAGCCCACCCGGACGTGATGGAGCTTTTCTACCAGGTATTCGACAAGGGTACCCTCGAGGATTCAGAGGGTCTGGTCGTCGATTTTAAAAATACGGTCATCATGCTCACCTCCAACGTGGGGACGGAGGCGATCCTCAAAGCCTGCGATGAAGGTGATCAGCCGCCCGATCCCGACACCCTGATAGAACTGGTGCGGCCGGAATTGTTGAGACATTTCAAGCCCGCCTTTCTGGGCCGACTGGTCATCGTACCCTACTACCCGCTGAGCGACGGGGTAATCCAAAGCATCGTGCGCCTCAAACTTGACCGGATTCAAGAAAGATTCTTGGAAAACCATCGGATTGCCTTTACCTACTCCGACGACCTGGTGACCGCCATTGCGGCTCGCTGCACGGAAGTGGACACCGGTGCGCGCAATGTGGACCATCTGTTGACCCAGACCCTGCTGCCCGAGATTTCGGCGGAGTTACTTTCCCGGATGGCTGCCGGCCAAATTTGTACCGGGATTAAGGTTGATATTGATGCGGGGGAAGCGTTCGTCTACATATTTGAACCATCGGTGGAAGAGCTGTCCGCTCAAGTGACGGAACCGCGCTTATCGGCGGCTTTGAGCCGCCCGGTACCAGGCCGGGTACCGGCCGGGTATCAACCGGAGTCCATAAAAGATCTTATGGCCTCCCCGGAAAAAAAGCCGGCCTTGGCAAAAACCATACGGTTAAGGAAAAAACCGGGCAAAAAGTCCAAAAAGTGGCGCGAGCTGCTCAAGCGGCTTTAATCTGTCCAACCTTGATGGGAGACGATACAGGCCATGCCTGAAGAAAAACGATATCTCAATGTTCTGCCACCGCGCGGCGCCCCAGACGATCTTTCGATTTCCCTAATCGAAGGCGAAGAAAAGATTTCAGAGCTGTTCCAATATGAGCTGTGGCTGCGATCTAGCAAACATGAAATCGATTTCGCCAAGATGATCGGTAGCCACATGGCGGTGTCCATAGAACAGACCAACGAGAACATAAAGTACATCAATGGCGTTATCACCAGCTTTCAGCAAAGCGGCAGCGACGAACATTACAGCACGTATATTGCGGAAATCCGGCCCTGGTTATGGCAGCTTTCCCTCACGGCGGATTCCCGCATATTTCAAAACCAGACGGTAATGGATGTTATCAAGGACGTTTTTTCAAAATTTGGGTTTTCCGATTTCAAGGACAATACCAAGGGATCGTTTGCAAAGCGTGAATACTGCGTTCAATACCAGGAGACCGCCCTGGATTTTGTCACCCGTTTGATGGAAGACGAGGGCATCTGGTATTTCTTTGAGCACACCAAAACCAAACACACCCTGGTGCTGGCGAACACCCCCGACACTCATGAGGATTGTCCCGGGTTTCCGGGAGCCCGCTATAAGAGAATTGAAAAGGCGGTAAAAGATGACACCCTTGTTGAATCGGTAACGCTGAAAGAACAGTTGATTCCCAGTAAATATGCAGCTAAGGATTATCATTTCAAAACTCCGGATACCGACCTGAAGATCAGTGTTGATAGCAAGAAAAAGTTAGCCGGAGATTTCGAAATCTATGAATACCCCGGCGGATTCAGCGAGACCAAGGATGGGGACAAGATCATCAAACGGCGTCTCGAGGCCCATGAAGTGACGTTCCAAATGCTGCACGGTGAAAGCTACTGTCGGGCTTTCGCGACCGGATACAAATTTCAGTTGCAAGATCACTACCGAACGGAAATAAACCGGAAATATGTGCTTAGAAGTCTGTCTATAGATGCTGACAGCGAAGGATACTCCAACAGTTTTGTCGCTTTCCCGGATGACGTCCCCTTCCGTCCCCTGCGGCTGGTAAAACGGCCCGTGATTCATGGGACCCAGACGGCCATCGTGGTGGGTAAAAGTGGCGAAGAGATATTTCCAGACGAGTATGGGCGTATAAAAGTAAAGTTCCACTGGGACCATGAGAACGAAAAGGATGAGAACAGCTCCTGTTGGATCCGGGTCGCTCAGATGTGGGCCGGCAAAGGGTGGGGATCGATGTTCATTCCCCATGTCGGCTCCGAGGTGGTGGTCAGTTTTCTCGAGGGCAATCCGGACAAACCGCTTATTATCGGATCGGTCTACAATGCTACCCAAACGGTGCCTTACGATTTGCCCGGTGAAAAAACCAAGAGTACCATCAAGACTTGGTCGGCGGAAGACGGCAAAGCCCCAAACGAGATCCGGTTTGAGGACAAAGCCGACGAACAGGAGCTTTACCTGCATGCCCAGAAGGATCACGTCATCCTGGTTGAGAACGATCGCAAACTGGAAGTCATTGGCAAAGAAGACACAAAGATCAAGTTGGATCGTACCACCCTGATAGAGGAGGGCAATGAATCACTGACCGTTTCCAAGGGCAACCGGACGATCGAAATCAGCGAGGGCAACGAGTCATACAAGGTGGCCAAGGGAACCCGCGAATTGACGATAAAGGACGCAGAGCCCCATACAAATGAGGCCGGCTATACCCAGAAAGTGTCCAAAGATTACGTGCTGAAAGTAGACGGAAACCTTAAGATTGACGTGAGCGGCACGATTTCGATTAAAGCCGGCAAGTCCTTTGACACCGAAGCGGGAACCGATATGACCAACACAGCTAAAATGAACCTGACCAACGATGCCGGCAAAGACCTGACCAACAAGTCCAAGATGAAACTAACGAACGATGCCGGGATGGATCTCCTCAACACCGCCAAGATGAATCTGGACAACAAAGCGACCATGAACCTGACCAATAAAGCCAATATGAACGTAACCAATGATGCCGGGTTGCAGTCGGTCATGAAGGGCACTATGGCCAAGCTCGATGGCGGTGGTATGGCGGAGGTTAAAGGCGGTATTGTAAAGGAAAACTAAGCATACCGTGATCACAATCCGCAGGAGTTTTGTAGATGACCCCAGAACAAGAAAATCCAGCAGGCGGCCCGGCATCGGAACTGAAGAAGCGCGGTGATGGCGACGAGCAGCCGACATTGCCCGATGTCCCGGACCCGGCATCCGCTCAGGCAGCTGCCGGCGAGAAGGCCGCAGCCCTGGTGCCGGGTGAACAGGTGGCCGTGCCGGAAGATGTTGCCGCCATGGAGGGGGGTGCCGGTGCGGCGGACGCCGCTGCCGCTGCCGAAGGGGGATTGCAGGAAAAAGGTCCGGTCACACGGATCACCGAAGATGAAGCCGGAAATCGCTACGAAGCAACGTTTGTGGGCGATGAACTTAACGGGGAATCCAAAATTTACGACTCCAACGGGACCTTGATCCAAAACGCCCTTTTTGCCAAAGGCGTTCTAAACGGCCCCTTGTTTGCATATGATGCCGCCGGGCAACTCATCCAGAAAGCATATTTTATAAACGGAAAACTGAACGGCAAGATGACCCTTTACAACCAGGGTCGTATCAGAGCCCAATTCTATTACAAAGACGATCTCATGCACGGCAAAGCCCGTTACTATAATGACGCCGAGAGCCTGACCTGTGTTGAAATCTACAAGGACGGTGGGTACCACGGCGTCAACAAATGGTATGACAGCCAAGGTAACCTGCTGGTAAAGGCGCCCTACAAGGAGGGCAACCAGCACGGCCTCCGGGTCGAATATTACGCGACGGGTACTCCTCGTGAAAGAGCGCCATACAAGGACAACCTGTTGGAGGGCGAAGTTCGGCGGTATTACCAGGATGGCGCCCTGATGCAGAAGGTACTGTATCATAATGGCAAGCAGGTGGGGCAACTGATCGAATATGACCCGGACGGTAGTGAAAAGAAAGATTCGTGGTGGGTACGCTTTACCCGGTGGGTCCAGGGTAAAAAGAAGGTGGACGTCGAACCGCGCGAAGGCGGCGGCGGCCTGAGAGGATAGCGAGAATGCCATGACCCAGGACTTTTCATTAGATCAAAATAGAACCGCCATTCTGGTTGCCGTGTTTGTGGTGCTTCTATTTCTGGTTTTTTTGGCCGGGTATTTATCCGGAACGCTGGTCGGGCTGCCCGAAACGCAGCCGCCGTCGATCGCGAAGAAAGCCGCTGTAGAGCCGACGCCAAAACCACCGGTCGACGCCATCCCGGTACCGCAGGTGGTAACCCGATCCGTGCCTGAGCCCGAAGAAGAAGTCGCCGCGGAGCCTGAGCCGGAACCCGTACCCATAGTGGAAGTGCCGATTGAAAAGCTCTATTCGGTACAGGTGGGGGCCTTTAAAACATTGGCCCGGGCCATGGCCCAACAGGAATTCCTGGCTGAAAAAGGGTATCAGCCCTATATCTATCACGGCTCCAATTCAAAAGGTGCCATGTGGTATACGGTACGGGTCGGAGATTTTGACGACGTGGACGATGCCATCATTGCCGCCCGCGAATTTCGGGCGCTGGAGAGGACCTCGGTCGCCCTGACCCACTATGACTCTTTAATGATGGTCCGTGACGAAAACGGCAGGCGGATCGAGATAGCGCCCCGGCTAAGCTCGCAAAGGCTGTTGCGGATGAGGCCTCTGTGGAGATTTCGACTGCTGAGAAAGCGGAACATGAGTCAGTCGCCGAAGAACCAGAACCAGTTTCCGAGGACCCTGAACCGGTCGCTGAAGAACCAGAACCGGCTGCTGAAGACCCTGAACCGGTTGCCGAGGACTCTGAACCGGTTGCCGAGGAGCCTGAACCGGTTGCTGAGGAACCTGAAACGGTTGCCGAGGAGCCTGAACCGGTTGCTGAAGAACCGGAGCCAGTCGCCGAAGAACCTGAACCTGTCAATGAGGAACCTGAACCAGTCTATAAAGAGCCTGAAATGCTCGCTGAGTCTCCGGAAACGATTGCCCCGGACAAGGAACCGGTGGCCGCGGAAACCGGGACGGAAGCCGTGGCCGGACAATCCACTGGGCAGGGGGAGGCCGCACCAAGCGATTCCACCCCCTACCGGGTTACTTTCAGTTTGCCGAAAGAGACACCGGTGGCACCGCCCGCCGCCCGGGCGGACGAGACGGCCAGCGTCGGCGGACTCATCGTTGCCGCTGAAGCCAAGCAGTATTCGGTGCAGGTCGGTGCCTTTCTCAACGACAATAATGCGGTCAAGTTCGCCCAAAAACTCCGGGGATACGACTATCCAGCTTATGTGTTTCGCTATACCGATACCGAGGGTAATACCTGGAGCGCCGTCCGGATAGGTGATTTTGAAGGCCTGGAAGGCGCCAAGGCCGCCGCTGTGGAATTTGAAGCCAAGCAGAACATCACTGCTATCGTGACAAAAATAGATGGAATAAAAATGATTCTGAAATAGTGGCGGTAGGGATCGAAAGCTTCAATTTTGCAAGTTGGGCAAGTCCAAGTTGGGCACGGGCTGCAAACAGATAAGAGGGGAGTGCTATGGGAGTTCAAACGGTAATGGGGGCAATGTGCTTGTGCAGTTTCGGCACCGCCCCGTGCTCGCTGTTAGTACTGCCGGCCAACCGGACTCTTTCGGCCAAGATGCCGGCAGCCAACATCATGGACAATAAACCGGTCGTCAACCTGCCGACCTTTGCTATGTGCAATTCAGTCGCCAATCCCGCAACCAAGAGACCGCCACCGGTCTTATTTACACCGGCACCCTGTGTACCCGTTATTGCGGCCCCCTGGGTGCCCGGAGCTGTCAGAACCCTGGTTGCCAATATGCCCGCTCTGAGTGAATCGTCCAAGTGCTTTTGCAACTGGGGCGGAGTAATCTCAATTACCTATCCGGGGCAGGTTCAAGTAATGGTCAATTAGAAGCCACCTCAGAAACATCTTCTGCTACAGTCTCAGCGTTGGGCACGAATATAGCACGTAGTGCCGGTTTTAAAGCCGCCAGGCGCAACCTTCTGACGCTATCCTCGAAAACCCATCCGTATTATTCCGGGTTAATTTTACAGCCACCTTGCTTGCCGGGTATAGTCCGGAGACGAAGACTGGGCCTTGAACAAGATCTGCTTTTGGGATGGCGACATTGATCAGCCCCGCGTGCATTTATGGACCTCCCGAAAAAGAACTGCAATCAGGCTTGGATGAACGCACCCACCAGTTTAGTTGCCCATTTTTCTATTAACGCATCCCAGACAAGGTCCTCGGAGAGCTTCCGGCCGCAAACGCCCATCCGGGGCCTTTGATCCGCGTCGCTGGCCAGGGTTAGCCTGCCGGTCGCCATGGCTTCGACATCAACAGCTGGGGCCTGGAGCGCCATGTTTTACAGCGTATCGGAAGTTTCCTTCTGCCGCTCTTGGTTAAATGCGCTGCTCTCGAGTAGGGTGGAAACATCAGGGATGGCCCAGCAGTTTACTGGCGGCCTTCATGCTTGACGCGGGCAATTGATCCAGATAGGTTTAGACTTTAGGCTTTAGGCTGGGGCCGGTTTTAGCTTAACCAGGACATTATTGGTAGCGGGCACGTTGCTATATTTCCAAGGAGATTCCCATGATAAAATTCAGTTCCGTCGATATTCAAAAGTCAAAAGTAGAGACGTTGGTCATCCCCATATGCGAAGATAAAAACATCCATGCCGATCGAACTGTTGCGGTCCTGGGAAAAAAGGCCCTGGCGGTCAAAGAGTTCCAGGGCAAGTCCAAGGATGAACTGACCCTATACAACCCGGCGCGGGTAAAGTGCGAACGAGTTCTGTTTTTTGGTTTAGGAAAGGCGGACGCCATCGAGGCGGAAACGCTGCGTGCCTGTATGGGGCGGGCGATTAAAACGTGTATCGGCCGTGAACTGACCCAAGTGACCGTGGCGGTACCTGCCGCAAAACGATTGAAACTGGACGAGGAGGCTGCTCTGGAGGCCCTGATCGAGGGCGGCTGCCTGGCCAACCACATGTTTTCCAGATATAAAAGCGAAGAGAAGAAAAAGCCCCTGAAGACAATTGCTTTTCTGGGTTCCCCGGGGAGTGCGGCGGGAAACCGCAGAGCGGCTGCTCGGATCGAAAAGACCTGTGCAGCGGTTACCCAGGCCCGCGAGTGGGTTAGCACACCCGCCAACGACAAACGACCGGATGCCTTCGCGCGCCAGATTACCAAAGCTGCTCGGGCCAAAGGGCTTATCTGCAGGGTGTTGGACGAAAAGGCCCTCAAGCGCGAAAAGTTCGGCGCCATGCTGGCGGTAGGGCAGGGCAGCCAGGTTAAGCCGCGCTTGGTAGTCTTGGAATACCGGCCCAAAGGGGCTAAAAAAACGGTGGCCCTGGTCGGCAAAGGGGTGACTTTTGACACCGGCGGGATCAACTTGAAAACATCGAGTGGCCTGGAGGGCATGAAAATGGATATGGCCGGGGCGGCGGCTGTAGCGGGGACCATGCTGGCCGTGGCCGATCTAAAGCCCAAAATGGGTGTGGTCGGCGTGCTCCCCCTGGTTGAGAATATGCCCTCGGGCAGCGCCACGCGGCCCGGTGATATTGTTCGGTCATATGCCGGCAAAACGGTTGAAATCGGCAACACCGATGCCGAGGGACGTTTGATCCTCATCGATGCCATGGCCTGGACAGTGAAAAAATACAAACCCGCGGCCATGGTAGACCTGGCCACCCTCACCGGTGCCTGCGTGATTGCTCTGGGTGAAAAAATTGCGGCGGTTTTTTCATCCGACGACGAACTGGCGGAAGCAATTCTAGCAGCTGCCGACAAAACCTACGAGCGCTGCTGGCGCATGCCGCTACCGGATGATTACAAAGAGCTATTGAAAAGTGACCTGGCCGACATTTCCAATATGAGCAGCGGCCGTTGGGGCGGGGCCATCACAGCTGCACTTTTTCTTTCTGAATTTGTCGGTGACACCCGCTGGGCCCACCTCGATATAGCCGGGGCCGCCTATTCCAAGAAGGACGGCCCCTACTGCCCGGCGGGTGGTACCGGTTTCGGGGTGCGTTTACTATGCGACTTATTAGCGCACCAGAAGCTTCTATAGACCTGCGTATATAAATCGGCTGTTATCGACTTAGACAAGGCGTGGATTGAAAGATTTTCCACGCCTTTCTTGTTGTTGCGGATAATTCAATGGTGACGGGATAGGCAAGATCTTCCGGTTAACTAATGAAGATACGCCGGGCCATCGCGATGGCATGTCCTCGATATCCCTCCAGGGCCCAAAAAGAAAAAGGCGGGCAACTTATGGGGAATAAGATACCCGCCACTAAGGGAGATGTGAACGGCATTACATGGAGACTGAAGTCCTACCGTTGAGACCATTCTTATATACCACAATGTGGTATGTCAAGTCTTTTTTTCAAAAAGATGTGAATTAAGTCGTAACGCTGATAAACTCGGCCTCCATCCGCTTTCTAAGAGCCTTGATGGCGGCGATGGCCTTATCAAAACCAGTCAGGGTCTCCGCCGGCATTTCAGCTAGCAGGAATTTCTGCGGCGGACACAAGTACCAGGCGCAGGTCCAGGGCCGACTCAGGCGGGGCAGGCGACACCCGGTCGGGCCACAGCAGCGGCAGGCCCCATCAGGACTGCGGGAAAGCTGCGCGGCGGTAATGGTCTGCCCGCTCAGGTGCATGAATACCAGGTCCCGGAAATCGAACCACACCGTGGCCACGTGGCAGCAGGGTTCCGCACAGCCGCGGCAGGTCTGGTTGCAAAGGTTGTCCAACAGCGGGTACAGCGCCTCCAAGTGGCTTTTGAGTTTCCGGGCGATGTTCCTCGCCGGGGCAAGCGCGATCTGGTGCCGGGTGCACAGGTGCTGCAACGCCCGGTTGGCCTGGTGCCAGTCTGCGGCTGTGAACCACGGAATGTCCGGTGCCCCGGGTAGCGGATTGACCGGTCTATTTTGCGGGCCATACTTTGACATGGCGACCTAAACGCTGTAGGTTTATGGTAATCACCGACTGCTCCTGCGTCAGTCTGCGGATTCCCCACATAATGGAGCAGTTATGGTATCAGTCCGGTCTTATACCGTAAAATGAATCTTCAAACCATCTATTTTAAAGATCCGGCTGCCCGGCCGGACACACCGCCGGAATCCTATACCGGTGAGGAACCGGAGGATATTGAGGCCGAAGGCAAGCGCTATATCCTCTGCCGGCAGTGCCGGCATATGATTGCCGCGCCGGAAGAAGGGACGTGGGTGAACGGCAGGCACCGGCACACCTTTGCCAATCCCGTTGGGGTTGTGTATGAGATCGGTTGTTTTAACACGGCCCCCGGCTGCCGGAGTATTGGCCCGGCCACCGATGAATTTACCTGGTTCTCGGGGTACCTCTGGCGGGTGGCTATCTGCGGCAAATGCCTGACCCATCTTGGCTGGCATTTCATCTCCACCGCCGGACACGGATTTCACGGCCTGATCTTGGACCGGCTGGTCGAACCGGAGCGATCGGAATAGATCAAGGTCTATCTCCATGCTTTTTTGTATTAGCCCATCCCCCAGGTCCTTCCCTCCAGGGGAAGGGCGCTTTTCTGCCAAGAGATATTTATTTGGAAATTTACCGGATTCCGCCTTAACGGCGATTACTTACTAATGATGTGGGCAAGCTTAGGCGGCGGCTGCCCACCTGAGGGTGATCTGTTTGCTGCAACAATGCTCTCCTCCCTCGACGGGAGGGGTTGGGGGAGGGTGCGGGCTCTACCTTGGGGAACCTCTAAAATTTTCAGGCTGGTACCGTAGACGGAATGATTGACCGCATCAGGGATCAAAACGATAACCCACTGATCGTACGCTCTTGAAATGGATCGGCTTTTTGGGGTTTTCCTCAAAATATTTCCGGAAGCGCACAATAAAATTGTCGACGGTGCGGGTTGTCATGCCGCCTGTATACCCCCAACCGATCTCCAGAATTTTCTTGCGGGGGAGCGGTTTGCCGCGGTGAATGACAAAGAGTTTCAGCAATTTCAATTCCTGCTCGGTCAGCGTGATGTCACCTGCCTGGCAGCGGGCCGTACCGGTTTCAAATTCGATGTGGTTATTACCGAATTCATAGACCGGAGCAAAACCCTCGGCGGCTGCCGGTCCGGCCGCTTGTTCATGTTCCCAGGCTACCCGGGTCAACAGTCTTTCAATCCTCAAGAGAAACTCTTCGAGATTGAATGGCTTGGCCAGGTAGTCGTCGACGCCCAGGGAGAAGCCCTTAATTCGATCGCGGTCCGCGGCCTTGGCCGACAGAATCAACACGGGCAGGCGTTCGTCTTCCAGGCGTATATTCTGCAGGACCGACAGACCGTCTATTCCCGGGAGCATGATGTCGAGTACGATCAGATCAGGATGCCAGTTTTTCCAGAATTCGATGCCGGACACTCCGTCTCCGGCGATCTTGACTGCGTAGCCTTGGAGGGAAAGATTGAGCTTGATCCCCTCGGCGATGTGGGCCTCATCCTCAATAACCAGTATGCGTTTTTCTTCGGTTTTCATCATTTCAGGCTGTTTCCGTCACTTTGGTTTTTTCAGGTAATATCAAGGTAAAGATTGATCCCCTGGTATCGGTGCGGCCTGCGGCCCTGATCCGCCATTTGTGTAGCCGGGCAATGCTCTGGACAAGGTTGAGTCCCAGTCCGCTGCCCCGGGCAAGTGCGCTGCCGCTGCGCCGCGCCTGGTATAGAACTTGCGAAATATCTTTTTGGACTCCTTGGCATTGATTCCGATGCCGTTATCTTCAAACTGGATGGTCAGGTGACGTCGGTCCTGCCGGAACCGGATGTCGATTCGAGGAACTGCAGCGTTGTTATACCGGATAGCATTGGTTAAAAGGTTCATGACCAGCGTCTCGAACAGCAACCGGTCTACACGGTAAATGCAACGGGCGCTTGAAGGGTTGCTGATCCGGATATCGCAGTCTGCGAAAATCGGTCGGTTGTTATCCACAATTTCGCTCACCGCGGCCGAAATATCGGTTTTTTCAAAAATGGCTTGATAACTTTTACTTTCCAGGCGGGCCAGGTTCAGAATCCGGTTGATGTGATCCGACAGGCGTTCCACATCGGCGAGCATGTAGGCCATATACTTGAGCTGGTCCTCGCGGGGGAGGTCATGCTTGGAAATGGTTTCCAGAAAGAGTTTAAGGGATGTTACCGGTGTTTTTAGTTCATGGGTGAAGTTGTTGATAAAATTGTGCTGCAGCCGATAAAGCTGCAATGTTTTTTGGTTGTAGACAAAAATGGTGAAAATGCCCATCAGGATGATCCCTACCAGGATGGACAGCACCAGGATTACCAGCCAGGCCCGCGGCTCCAAGACCTGGTCCGGGGCGATATTGAACCTGTTCGCGAGGGTTTGCAGACCGCTGCTGACACCGATATACCAGTAGATGTAAAGGGCCAGGGACAATCCCAGGGCCAGGATGCTGAAAATGAATACGGTGATAGGGTGAAATAACCAGCGGGTCTGCTTCATGTAACCTTCTGTTAATCAATATATTTCGGCAAGTCAACGGCCAAACGGGGCAGGTTTCGGAGGCAACGTTCCCTTCATTCGGGAGAAGGCTTTGAACCCGGCTTGCTGAACAGGGCATTGGAATCTGTACTTGATTGTAAAAATATTGTAAAAACAATGCCGGGGTGGGTTTTTTAGCAACTTTTCCTCTATGATGCTTGCTGGTTGAAACCTCGGAAGTTGGAGATCCACCAAGATGCAGCGAATGATTCCCGGACCATTAAAAGGCGCGCTGTCTTTCACCGGATTCGTGGTGAACACGATCTTCTGGGTGATTCCTCTTTTTCTCACTGCTTTGCTGAAGCTGATCATTCCAATTCAATTCTGGCGTAAGGGATGCGATAAGGTTCTGAACTGGCTGGCCGGCAACTGGATCGCGGTCAACAATCTAAACCTGAACCTGGTCGGCGGCACGCGGTGGGATGTGCGCGGGATTGAGGGGGTGAGTATGGATGCCTGGTACCTCGTGGTGGCCAACCACCAATCCTGGGTCGATATCCTGGTATTGCAGCGAATTTTTCACGGCAAGATTCCCTTTCTAAAATTTTTCTTGAAAAAGGAGCTCATCTGGGTACCGGTGATGGGTCTGGCCTGGTGGGCTTTGGATTTTCCTTTTATGAAACGGTATTCCCGTACCTATCTGGAGAAGAACCCACACCTTAAAGGCAAGGATATTGAGATTACCCGCAAAGCCTGTAAGAAATTTGAGACTGTTCCGGTATCGATCATGAACTTCATGGAAGGTACCCGTTTCACCATCGGCAAACACCGCAAGCAGAACTCGCCCTATGAGCACCTGCTGCGGCCCAAATCCGGCGGCATCGCCTTCGTACTTGCGGCCATGGGGGCCCAATTGAACAGCATCGTAGATGTAACCATCGCCTACCCCCGAGGTGTGGGCTCTTTCTGGGATCTGATTTGCGGGCGTATTCGCGAAATCCGGGTTGAGGTCAAATTGGTACCTATTACTGAGGAAATTCGGGGGGACTATTTCAACGATCAGGCCTTCCGGCAGCGCTTCCAGGCTTGGATCAACGCCCACTGGGCTGCCAAGGATGCCCAACTCGGCCTGCTCTTGAACCCAACGCTCTCAAACTAGAACGAATTTCCTGTTTGAGGCGCCCACCCCATGCATATCCTTCAAAACAGAGCGTAGCCAACCATAAGAACCTACAGTTTCGGCAGCTTATCAATTCACCCCTGGTTCCAGTTAAGGCCATTTTTCGTCGAATACTTTAAGCCGGGGCGAGTTTTAAGATATTTCTCGCGTTTCGACCACAATTTTTGTTCATGAAAAGCAGGATCGTGCCGATATAAAGAACTATCAAACAGAATTTTCAATGAGGTCCGGATGAGTCAGGTAGCCGCCAAACAGATCAACACCTTTTTCATGGAACTTGTAGAAACCCTGATCACGGTCATCGAGCAAAAGGACCAGTATATGCGGGGCAAAGCCCAAAAGGTGGCCGACCTGTGTGCCGGGTTTTCCAAGACCCTTAAAATGACCCACCAGGACAAGATCGATAAGATCTATTTTGCCGGGTTGTTACACGATATAGGGATGGTGTATATGCCGAGCGAGATTGTCGAAAAGCCCGAAGCGCTTGAAGATGACGAGATGGCCATTATCCGGCAGCACCCGATATTTGCCGAAAAAATACTATCCAACCTGACAATTTTGAAAGATGTTCTGCCAATGATCAAGCATCATCACGAAGCCTTTGATGGTTCCGGCTATCCCGATGGCCTCAAAGGGATGGACATTCCGGTGGGGGCCCGGATACTGTCCATAGTTGACAGCTATGTAGCCCTGACCTCGGAGCGTCCCTACCGACCCGCCTGTGAACCGAAAGAAGCCATTCGCGAGTTGCAAGCCGGAGCGGGCGCCATATACGATCGGGAACTTTTGAACCGATTCGTGGTTTACGTCAAATCAGCGGGGATGCTGGCCAAGAAGAAGCCTGATGTAGTGAAAAGCATACCGGAAATTGTTGCCGATGTGCTGGAGCAGTTCAGCCAGGGCAAGGTCGATTTGCCGGTTCTACCCCAGGTGGTTCAGGAGGTCGAGGAAGTCATGAAGCGAGATATTTCCAAAGGGGAAGATCTCGCCAAGGTCATCGAGAAGGATGCAGTCATCTCGGTACGCTTGATATCAGTTGCGAATTCACAATATTATCGCGGCCTCGAACAGATTACCTCAGTTCGCACAGCCATCTCCCGCCTGGGCGAGGCCGAAACGCGGAACCTTGTGATCGCGATTGCCAACAAGGGCCTTTATAAGACAAAAAACACGCAGTTCCGGGAACTTATGGAACGGCTCTGGCTGCATTCCCTGGCCTGTGCCCATAGTGCCGTGCGTATTTCGAAGGCGCTCAACCTGGGCGGCGGCGAGAACTTTTTCTTCATGGGGATCATTCATGATATCGGCAAGGTGGTGCTCATCAAGGCCATCTCTGACGCCATGCCCTCGGATAAGAAGATCAAGCTGAAGGATGTTCGGGACGCCATCCGGGATATCCATGCCGGTTTCGGCGGCTCACTGATGCGGCGCTGGAAATATCCGGATCAATTCAAGAAGGTTGTAACCCAGACCGAGAAAGAGGAATACACCGATCACGTCCTGCAGGAAGTCCTGATTGCCAACCTGGCCAACCACCTGGCCGACAAATTGGGCCATTTTATCTTCCGAGGCGAAGAAGTCGAAGACATCATGGAACTGGACGCCGTCAAACGTCTCGGCCTGGATGCCGAAACGGTCGACACCATGACCCAGGAAGTCGTGGAAGTGATGAAAGAGGCGGGCCACCTTTTTTAACCCCACCATTCCTTCTAATTTATATAGATCTTCCCATAATTCCAGGTAAATGTGCTCCGGTCTGTCTCTTGTCACTGAGTCTTCAATAAAAACTGAATGAAAAATCAGTAAATGCGTTGACATTTTTTTCGGCATGCCTATTTTAACCCGAAGGCGAAATCGGCCGGCATTTCGCGTCCTGCGAATTGATTCTGTATTATTAACATATGTTTAAAAGAATTCACTTCCTGCATTCAACGTTTAAGTGCAACACTCGGCTTTAAAGGCTTCGGCCGGTGTTTTAAAATTTAGACACTTTTTAGGGCGATTGTTAAGCCATTTTTCGATCTTTTTCAATTGATGTGGA
>Ga0126334_10000093_pt1 | contig 31783 bp, 33 predicted proteins | sample InaspJWI49metaG_FD_94491 | JGI IMG/M metagenome (GOLD analysis project Ga0126334, IMG submission 94491) | Marine gutless worms symbiont microbial communities from Oahu, Hawaii - Inanidrilus sp. 2 OAHU.JWI-49 metaG | ecosystem: Host-associated > Annelida > Digestive system > Unclassified...
TATAACCCATATCGATTACATTCGACGCTGAGTTATGTCAGCCCGAACGATTATGAAAAACAATGTCTGGAAATGAAGGATGCCGCTTAACTGGGGTGTATCAAAAAGCTTGACCACGTCATGATCCGCGGTTCGGCTCCCAGCGTTTTCAACAGGTCGTGAACGATCCACCAACCGATAACCAGCGCGAGCAAGAGAATGGTCACCGCGGTGATCGATGCGGTATACAAGGCCCGGGTCGAGGCGGCGAGCCGGTTTTCGGTCAACTGCAACAATCCGGTGGCGATGAAGTCCTCGGTGGCCTTGAGTAAGTTGATTTTGTCGGTGATGGTTTTAAACCAGTGCAGCGCATCGACGCCGAAACCGCCCGCGGGGTTGTTGAATGCGATGTTACGCATGCGCTCAACCTCCTCGACGCTGCTAGCGTTCATTGTCCGCGCATAGAAATCCTTCATTTCGGCGCTTGCCAGGGTCAGAAACGAATCGGCATAGGCGGCCTGTTCGGTAACCAGATTGGAAAAACGAAGGTAGGCGCCATCGCCGAAGTCATCCACGGCAAAGGCGCTGGACAATACCGCACGTTCGAGTCCCGCCCGCTCCTTGGATTGCAGAAAATTAATATAGGCAGCCGCCCGGGTACTTATTTCGCCCTGAGCGGTCAGTTTAGGCATCAGGCCGATTATTCCTAGCAATTTGCCGTTCATGTCGGTGTAGTAGCCAAGCGCCTCTTTGGCCGGAATCGATAAGGCGGAAACGCTTTGCCGGGTCGCGGGAAGTTTAGCTAGCAAGCGCAGTCCTGCCGCCAGTTGTTGTTGCAGATCCGCGGGGTATTCATTCCGATCGAAGCGCTCCAGCACGGATTTAAGTTGGGTCAGCCGACTGTCGGTTTCGCCGCGTTGCGCCGGCAGCTTGGATACGAACTTGCCGCCTTTGCTGGCTATAAAACCGGCTGTTTTACCTCGCTCCTTTTGCAATTCGTGAATCAGGGCGCTAATGCTGGTACTCAGAATGGCAAGTTGGTTTACCTTGCGGAGCTCTCCCTGTAATTTTATATCCACTCGCAGCTCGAATTGGGCAAAATAAATCATTCCCACAAGTGGACCCAGCAACAAAACCATTAGCTTCGTTTTCAGGGGCAGATTGTTTAACCAATTCATGTCTATAATCTCTCTTTGAAAAATTTGCGAATCAATTCCTACTCTTTATTAGTGGATTATGCTGTCGTCCAGTAGAACGCTCGCCATCAGTTTCGGCGCCTCGATAGTTAGCGCCTCCGGTCCGGCTCATGTAAGCCGGTGCCAAGTTTTGAACACTGGCTTGGTTTTCGGGGTTATCGGCTGCTTCTTGTTAATATTAAATTGGCATTTCGAAAATTTTAGCTCCGGCGCAATCGTTTGTAATCCTAGCCTACAATTGCCGACTTAAGGTTTGCCGATATTATGAATTAACGAAAATCTATCTTTGGCGTTCATGATATTGCCACGGTCTTTGCAAGATCTCTGGACGCTGGCTGCAGCCTAGCGGCCTCGCGCGTTCACGATATAGAAATACAGATGGCGGAAATTAATTTCTTGCACGGTCTAGCGGTCGTGGTTTGGGCCGGTGGGTAAATTAGCCGCGGTAAGTCGTCTCAGGCGTGGTCGCCGAGCCAGTTGCGCTACGGGATTGAATGAACTGATAGAAAGACACAAACTCAAAAAATAATTTAGCTATCCAATTCAAGAAGCAAGCCCCTGCCCGCGGGAAAATTGCCCGCTTTTCTTAAATTCGACCTGCGCTCCGGCGATAGCGAGCAAGCTCCCAGAATTCGTCTTCTTTAACAATGGTAAAACCTGCGCCCCATGTTAGAACTTTCGATAGGCATAGAGATAACCTGTCCGATAACGATGCGCTAAGCGTGGCCATGTTTTCGTCAAAATATCTGCACTTCGAACACATATCTGAATAAGTAGACCTCGTAGTAGATCACCTGAATATAGCCGGCGCAAAAAACTTTCAGCAGATGCTCTACATTATATGACCTGAAAAACTTGCGGCGTGCGACGGCTGCGAGGACGAGTAGGGAGGTGGCTGTGAGACCGATTTTGACCGCCACGAACAGATCGACCCCCCGCTCCAACATCGATGCCATGAAGACATTTGCTTCGTCTGCGCCGACCTGAAGTAAATTCAGCGTAAACAGCGCATCGGTACAACTGAGTAATAAAACGCACAACGAGAGATAAAGAATCCGTGGTTCGTGCCAGTCGACCAAAAAGAGATGGTGATCGCTATCTCGCCTGCTGCGACGGCGCCGTGGGCGGAAATTACCGTACAGAAGAGCCCACCAAAAACTGCTTCGCCGATCAATGGTTTGACGCCGTTCCGAGTGCGGCCCATATTCCGCTGTCTGGTCGCAGGTTAATCGTTCCAGCGCGAGATTTTTTGATTGGGTCGGATTTTTTGCATTCCGATTGTCTTTTTCGAGTCGACTCGAGCGATGATTCTTTGCCATGAAAACCCTTGTTATTGAAATACGACATGGTCCCGAAATCTTACCCATATGGGCCGCTAATTAATTTGATGGAGTTGGCATTACCAGGCATCGGGAAAAATGCGGCCCAGGTGTTTAGCCTGTTTGCGCTGGCCAATATGTACCTTTACCGAAGAGAGTTACAGGTACTGCAGATTTAGTGGGCCCTGAATATGGCAGTCGGGATGGATACGGAAAGAAAATTCGAAAAATAATGGAAAAACCGGAGAAGTCGCTGGCAGAATATCAAGTTGATTGGAGCGTTTGAAATTTTGCCACGTTTTTCGGAGGTTCCTCACATCGAGTAAGCTTACTTTTGACTTACCTGAATTATAAAGCTTGGCATCAGCGTTGCGCCTACCGGGTAGATGTCCCGTCATTCCGCAACGAGTCTTCGCGCCGCGCGCTCGATCCGTTACAATTTCCGGCTAGTCAATCATTCCTGAGATGCACCCATGCCGTTAATCGATAGCCTCGCCGAAGAACGCATATGCGCCGCTATCCGTCGGGGTGATTTCGATGATCTTCCCGGTAGGGGTCGGCCGCTCGACCTGGTGGACGACAGCACCGTCCCCGAAGCGCTGCGCGTTGGTTATCGTGTCCTCAAAAATGCCGGTTGCTTGCCGCCCGAAGTTAGCTTGAGAAAGGAAATTCACGAGGTGGAAGCGCTACTCAATCTGGCCGAATTGGCAAGCGAGCAGCAAACGATTCGGCGCCGACTTTGCCTGCTGCGGACCCGTTTGGCGCTACAGGGGCGCGCTATCAACCTGCTCGTCCGGGAGCAGGTTTACAGCGATAAGCTAATTGCCAAAATAGCACGGGGAGGTCAGTAAGATAATGCCATCGATATGGCTTAGGCTGCAATCGATGGGGCAAGGGTAACTTAAGCATGGAATTCGATGCTGCCGTCGGCGCCAGGCTCGAACAGGCACGCCGGATTCTTACGCGCAGTGATCGCGTTGCCGCGTTTTCAGGGGCGGGATTGAGTGCCGAATCGGGTCTGCCGACCTTTCGCGACTCCGAGCCTGACGCTTTGTGGTCGCGTTACGACCCGATGGAACTGGCATCGGTGTCCGGTTTCGAGGCAAATCCCAAGCGCGTAATCGACTGGTATAACTGGCGTCGCGAGAATTACGCCGGGCTGCAGCCTAACGCCGCGCATTGCGCGCTCGCGGCACAGCCCCGCATGATTCAATTAACGCAAAATGTCGATGATTTACTCGAGCGGGCCGGGGTCCCGCAGCAGCAGGTGTATCACTTGCACGGTAGCATTCTGCACGACCGCTGCCAGAATCCCGGTTGCGATCACTGCGAGCGTATCGACCCCGCGGCACCACAGCCCCTGCGATCATGCCCCCGCTGCAGCGCGCGCATGCGCCCAGCGGTGGTCTGGTTCGGCGAAAACTTACCCGAAATGATTTGGGATCAGGCGCAACGCCTGTGCACGGTGCTCGATTGCCTGCTGGTGATCGGCACCAGCGCCACCGTTTATCCGGCGGCCGGTCTAATCGAACTGGCACGGCGCTGCGGTAGCCGCGTAATTGTAATCAATCCCGATCCGGGGGTGGCCGCGGCCGATGTTTGCCTCGCCGGCTCGGCCGCGGCGGTATTGCCAGCCTTGCTCGAGGGTTTCGACCTCGGATCACATTCCTGATTGGGGCAATATTCAAGTATCATGTCGAGGTATCGAAGTAACAGCCGCCAGGGAGCTAAAGTATGGCCGGAATCGGGCCGGTAACCACCAACCGCAACGACTTATTGCGGCGTGCCGGGGTGCGTCCGGGGATTAGCGATCCGCAAAACGAGCTCGAAGTATTTTGCAGCTTGTGCGTCGGGTGGGTTTATTACCGCGAAGAAAATCGCAGCCTGTATTTTGTTGATTCGCCAGCGTTGTCGATTAGTGAAATCATCGAGCAGGTTTTCCGCGGCTTGGGTCAGGTCGCAAATATCCGGCAGCTTTACATGGATGAGCACAACCTGTTGCAGGCCGCCATGTGCATTCAATTGAGCGTCGCGCAGCGCAAGGCGTTGTTCGCGGCCCTGGTGCTTTCGGGGATCAACATCACCCGTTCACGCAAGCCTTAAGCGGCCAGCCGGCGAACCGGCTGTCCAAACAGAAGGATTGACCGGCCGCGCCAGGGGTCGCACCATAGCGGGGCTTTTAACCGGACCGGAACCTTAACCCATGCGACCAGCCCAGATTACCGCCGTTATCGAACAGGAGTTTTCGAGCACCCAGCAGGGGTATCACACCCCGGTAATGCTATGGGGACCGCCGGGCGTCGGCAAATCCCAGATCGTCGCCCAGGTAGCTGAAAATCACGAGGTGGCGATCGTCGATATCCGACTGTCGCAAATGGAACCCAGCGATTTGCGCGGAATTCCTTTTAAGAATGATCAAAAAGTGGAGTGGGCAATCCCGGCGATGTTGCCCGACGCGGCGGTGCATGGCGCGGCGGGGCTTTTGTTTATCGATGAGATCACATCGGCGCCGCCCAGCGTATCGGCGGCCGCCTATCAGCTGATTCTCGACCGGCGGCTGGGCGACTACCGGGTACCCGAACACTGGGCGATTGTCGCCGCCGGCAATCGGCAGGGCGATCGCGGCGTTACCTACAGCATGCCGGCGCCGCTGGCCAATCGCTTTTCGCACTACGAGGTCGACGTCAATCTCGACGACTGGGCCGGTTGGGCTTATCGCCATAACATCGACGAGCGCATCATCGCCTTTCTGCGTTTTCGCCCCGATCTGCTATTCGACTTCAATCCGGAGCACAACCCGGTTGCCTTTCCATCGCCGCGCTCCTGGGAATTCGCGCACCGTGCGTTGCACAAGTTTTCCGGCCAGCCGCTGCTGCTGCCGGGCGGGCTCGAAGCCTGTGTCGGTATGGCTGCCGGGGTGGAAGTGTTCGCCTTTATTCAGAGCCTTGAAAATCTGCCCGATATCGACGCCATTGCCAGCGGCGAGTCGCAGGCCTGTCCGGATGAAATCGATCTGCAATACGCAATCGCCACTGCACTGGTGACGCGCGCCCTGCGTGACGCCGGCGATACCGCAATCCTGGGCAATATCATCGACTATGCCAATGTCTTCAAACAACGTGAAATGGGCGTCATGCTGGTAGCGGATTTACAGCGCGCGCTCGGCGCCGAGTTATTTGCGGTGCCGCAATTTGCCGACTGGGCCGATAAGATCGGCGACATCCTGGTGTACTAGGGCCGGTTAACACCATGCCGATACCCCGCATTAACAGGCCCTAGCGTATGGATGCGTCTACCAAAATGACCGCGGCGCGCACGCGCCTGATTCTGGATAAGCCGTTTTTCGGCGCGCACGCGTTGCGCCTGCCGCTGGTCGAAGTCGATGCCGACTGGTGCCGATCCACCTGGAGCGACGGCAAGTCGCTCTACTACAACCGGTTATATATCGACAGGCTCGCGCTCGAGCAGGCCCAATTCGTCTTGTCGCGCGAAGCCATGCATTGCGCGCTGTTGCATTTTTACCGCCGCGGACACCGCAGTCGCGGCCTGTGGGAAAATGCCTGCGATTATGCGGTTAATCCGTTGCTGCTGAACGATGGACTGAAAGCGCCGCCCGATACGATTATCGCGCCCGAGTTCGATGGCATGACCGCCGAGGAAATCTACCCACTGTTGCGCGACGAAGCGGGTCAAGGGCAGCAGTCGCAACCTGGCCACGCTGACGAAGATTCCGCGCCGCAACCCGCACGGGGTCCAAGCGAGCATAGTCTGAGTCAAAGCGAGGCGGAAACGCTGGCGCTCAAATGGCGGCAACGCCTGGCGGCAGCGGCGCAGCAGGCGTCACAGGCTGGCAGGCTCAGTGCCGAGTTGGCGGCCGTGATCGATTTCATGCTGCAACCGAAGCTACCCTGGCGCAGCTTGCTGGCGCAACACTTGAGCGCCACCGCGCGCAACGACTATAGCTATACGCGTCCCTCCAGTCGACGCGGGGATCCGGCGGTATTCCCGGGATTGCGCAGCGAAGAGGTCGGTCTGGTGGTCGCGGTCGATACCAGCGGTTCGATTCGCAGCGCGGAAATCGAACAATTTATTGCTGAGATTAACGCCATTAAAGGTCAGATACGAGCCCGCATCGCGTTGCTCTGCTGCGACGCCGAAATCGGCGACGGATACCCGCTGTTTTTCGAAGCCTGGGACGATCTTAAATTCGGTAGCGAGGTGAAAGGCGGCGGCGGAACCGATTTCCGTCCGGTGTTCCGCTGGATCGATCAACAGGATATGAAACCCGATTCGCTGGTTTATTTTACCGATGCTCAGGGCGATTTTCCTGATTGCGAACCGCCATACCCAACGCTGTGGCTGGTAAAGGGCAAACAAAAAGTACCCTTTGGCATACGCATACAGCTGAATGATTGATTGCGTTTATGCCAATTGCTTTTTTTTGCCGCGGAAGATCAATCCCGGCCGAGCGATTCTGGTAATATGCGAGGCTGGTACGGTAAATAAGCCGAGCTCTCGCCGAGGCCTGATTTCTGGATTGCTAGATGCAAGATAACCTGATTCAAAAATACAGCATACCCGGGCCACGGTATACCAGCTACCCGACGGTCCCCTACTGGGATCAGGAATCTATCGACCCAAACAATTGGAAAGACACGGTCGACACGGCTTTCCGAGAGAGCAATCACAGCGAAGGGATTAGCCTCTATATTCATCTGCCTTTCTGCGAGAGCCTGTGTACTTTTTGTGGCTGTCACAAGCGAATCACCAAGCGCCACGAAGTCGAAGCACCTTATGTCGATGCCCTGTTGAACGAATGGGACAGTTACCGGCGACTGTTTTCCGCGACGCCGCGCATTAAGGAATTGCATCTGGGCGGCGGCACGCCGACGTTCTTTAGCCCCGACAATTTAACCAGGCTGATCGATGGCGTCATGCAACACGCGGTACCGGCCGATGAATTCGAGTTCGGGTTCGAGGCACACCCGAACAACACGACGCGGGGACATTTGCATGCCCTCTATGATCTCGGATTCCGCCGCTGCAGTTTCGGAGTACAGGACTACGATCCACTGGTACAAAAGACCATTAATCGCATTCAGCCATTCGAACGGGTGCGACAGGTAACCGAGCAAGCCAGGGAAACGGGCTATACGTCGATCAGCCACGATCTGGTTTTCGGATTGCCGCACCAGACCCTCGACAACGTCATCGATACGATCGACAAAACCAACCAGCTACTGCCCGACCGGCTCGCGTTTTACAGTTATGCGCATGTGCCCTGGATCAAGGGAACGGGACAACGCGGCTTCAGCGAGGCGGATCTGCCGCGAGACGAAGCCAAACGTGCCTTGTACGAGACCGGCAAGAAGTTGTTTTCGGAGCTGGGTTATATAGAAATCGGCATGGATCATTTCGCGCTGGAAAGCGACAGCCTGTTCCGCTCGATGCGGAACAAAACCCTGCATCGTAACTTCATGGGTTATACGGCGAGTAAAACTCGGCTCATGCTCGGCCTCGGTATGTCCGCGATCGGCGACTCCTGGTATGCCTTTGCGCAAAACGAAAAAACGGTACCCGAGTACGAAACACGCGCCAATCGCGGCGAACTGCCGGTGTTTCGCGGGCATTTGTTAAGCGCCGAAGATCGGATAATCCGGCAGCATATTCTGAATATCATGTGCCATTTCGAGACCAGCTGGGAGCGACCCGAAATGCAGTTTCCGGAGCTGCGGGATTGCCTGCGCAAACTCGAGGAAATGGAAACCGACGGCTTGCTGCGGTTGGCTGATCAAAAACTTGTAGTGCCGGAAGCGGCGCGGCCGTTTGTCAGAAATATTTGCATGGCCTTCGATCTGCGGTTGATGCGTAATGCGCCCGAGACCCGAATCTTTTCGATGACCATATAGTTGTTCAGCGCCGGACTGAGCGAACCAGGTCTTATCTGACTTGCCCTAATCCAGTGCGTTTTGGCCTAATCCTCAATCGCTTGGGCCGCTGCCAGGAAAAATCTATGCGTTCCACGGGTTTTCGCTACCAATTTTTGGGTTTCGTTTGTGCCTGTTTGTTGCTGTCGGGTTGTTACCTGACGCAATCTGCGTCCAAGCCAATGCCGGCGCATTATTTCGCGGCGGTCGCGCCCGCGACCGCGGTAATCGTGCTGCTGCCGGGGTTTGGTGATGGGCCGCAACATTATATCGACTATGGATTCGTCGAAACCGTGCGCCAGGCCAATCCGGCCTTCGATGTCGTTGCCGCGAATGCGCATTTCGGCTACTACCGTAACTACTCGGTGGTGGAACGCTTGCACCAGGACATCATCGCACCGCTGCAGTCGCGCTACGACGAGATTTGGCTGGTGGGTATTTCCATGGGTGGATTCGGAGCCGCCGGCTATGCTATGAGTAATCCCGATATAGTAGACGGCCTGATTCTACTGGCGCCGTTCATGGGCTCGGCCGAGGTAGTCGACGAGGTCAAGGCGGCGGGTGGCCTGGCGCGGTGGGTGCCGCCGGAGCTTGGCGCGATCGAGGACGACAGGAAGCGCCGCTTCTACGAGCTATGGCGGTTTTATCAGGCTTATACACAAGCCCCCGAACGCAAACCCAGCCTGTACTTGGGTTTCGGCAATGAGGACCATCTACGCGGGCCCAATTCAATTGTCGCCAAGGTACTGCGTCCGGAGCGTTCGCTGGTGCTTGACGGCGGCCATAAGTGGCTGGTCTGGCAACCGTTGTTCACTGAACTGGCGCAGCGCGCCATCGGCAAAGCGAGACTGGCCGCAGACGGCAATTAAGGTAGCTGACCGATTTCTCGATTTGCCATCGCCGTGAGATTGTCGGGCGATTTTTTTTCGACCGGCCGACGGCAGACCGCTGTGCCGACTCCGCTGCTGGCACCCGTTAAGACCGCGGTCCGAATCTCCCTTTCTGCTGGCATCGACGTTGCCACCGAAGCTTGCTATGGCCTATTCTAAGAGGGCATATAGCAGCGCTAAATCGATCGGTATTGTCGACCACGAGCGCCGCGATCGAGCGGAATAAAAGCCGGCTGAAATGCTGTCCCGAACCTGCAGGAGACCAGGGTTTAAACGGCCGACAATGTTTGTTTGCTTAATGCCGGATTTGAAGTAGTATTGCCGCTCCAGGGTTCAGTTTCGGTCTAATCGTTTCGCGCCTCGACCGGGGGCCGGCACGCCGAAGAAAAGATCATTACCGCGAATTGACCCGAAGCGACTGTTTGATCGTTATCGAGCCTGCGCAATCGATATTGCGCACAATAATTGTCAAGCTATGTCGCGGATAAAAATACATTATTACGACCATCGAGGAGTCAGAAATGAAATCAAATTTAATATCGTTGCGCAAAGCGTTGTATGTCGGTTTGCTGAGTTCGCTGATGTTATTGGGGATGTCGCCGCAACGCGTCGTCGCCGCCGACGAGCTAACCGTGGCATACTTTCTTGAATGGCCGATGCCATTTCAATATGGCAAGGTAGAAGGCATTTACGAAAAAGCACTGGGAAAGAAAATCACATGGGTCGCTTTCGATACCGGCACCGCAATGTCGGCGGCAATGGCCTCCGGCGACGTGCAGATCTCGGTTAGTCAGGGCGTGCCTCCTTTTGTCGTCGCGGCCTCGGCCGGTCAGGATTTACAGGTTGTAGACGTCGCGGTTAGCTACGCCGACAACGATAACTGCGTGGTAGCAGAAGCGCTTGAAATCGACAAGACCAACGCCCGGGAATTGGAGGGTAAAAAGGTCGGCGTGCCTAAGGGCACCGCGGCGCACTACGGTTTCCTGAAGCAGATGGAACATTTCGGCGTCGACATCAACAGCATGGAAATCGTCGATATGGCCCCGCCTGACGGTGCCGCCGCTTTCGCGCAGGGCAATCTCGATATGGTTTGCGGTTGGGGCGGTGCACTGCGACGCATGCTGCAGCATGGCAATGTCCTGCTGACCGGCGCCGAAAAAACCGAGCTGGGTATTCTGGTATTCGATGTCACTTCAGTTCCGGCGAGTTTTGCCGCCGAGGAAGCCGAGCTATTGTCGAAGTTCCTGAAGGTAACCGGTGACATGAACGCCATGTGGAACTCGGGTAAACACACCGACAAGATGCTGCCGGTCATCGCCAAGGACTCGGGTATGGACTTGCAGGCCACCAGGGATACGATTAATACATTCGTATTCCCTTCGGTCGAGGATCAGTTGTCAGGCCAGTGGCTTGGCGGGGGTGCGCAAACTTTCATGAAGGGCGTGGCGCAAGTGTTCCTCAATGCGGGCAGCATCGATGCCGCGCGCAACACCTACGAGGACGCGGTTAATCCGATCCCGCTCAACGACGCAAGCACCATGTGAGCTCGCCGTTTTGAGTATCTGGAGGTAAGAGTTCTGGGCGGCGACAAGTCAGGCGCCGCCCGGACAACTTCCTGATTCGCCGTGCAAAATACTGACAAAGTCGGGACACAATAGAAATGTCTGATTTGACCATCGAAGACTTGTCCATGCGCTTTGACCTGCCGGACGGAACCCACGTTCAGGCGTTGCAGGACATAAACCTGGAGATAAAAACCGGCGAAATCATGTCGGTCCTCGGCCCCTCGGGTTGCGGTAAAACAACTCTGCTCAATATCGTCGCCGGATTTCTCGCACCCACCCAAGGCAAGGTTGTGCTCAACAACGAAGCAGTGCACGGACCGGCCTCGGACCGCGGGATGGTGTTTCAGCAGGGCGCCCTGTTCGAGTGGATGAGCGTCAGCGAGAATATCGCCTTTGGGCCGCGCATGAAGAACATGGAGGCGGCGCGCTCCAAGGAAATCGTCGATCATTTGTTGGAGACGGTCGGGCTGCAGGACTTTGGCGAGAAAGCCGTCTACGAACTATCCGGCGGCATGCAGCAGCGGGTGGCGCTGGCGCGCTGCTTGGCCAACGAACCGGAAGTCATTCTGATGGATGAACCTCTGGGGGCGCTGGATGCCCTGACCCGCGAAAAAATGCAGGGTCTCGTGTTAAAACTATGGAAAGAGACCGGTAAGACTATCATTTTGATTACCCACTCGGTGGAAGAGGCCTTGCTGCTGGGCGAACGTCTGCTGGTCATGGCGCCGAGACCGGGAAGAATCCACAAGGAGTATCAGCTTCCGTTTGCCGAAAGAGGCGTCGACCAGGACTTGCGTGAAGTCAAAAAAAGCGAAGGCTTTAATGAAACCCGGGAAGAGATTTTATCCATGATTTGGGAAATGGAAGAAGAAATCATGGGACGGGCGGAGGCGAGCGCATGATTATTTTATCGATGTATATCGCCATTTTCGTCGGCGCCTATTTCGTGGTTTCCCTGCTGCAGCGCGGTAAGGATCCCAAAGGCTTCAATAGTCTAAAAACCGTCACCTTCGGCGATGAGAGTGCGGTAACGCCTAATCGTGCGGCCGCCTTTATCTCGGTGATAACCATTTTCCTGATCTGGGGTGCTTTCACCGACTCCAAGTTGGTGCCGTTGCATGTTTCGGGGCCATTTGTCGGCGATACTTCGTTTACCTATACCGCGAAAAATGCGGCGGGTGACACCGGCCAGGGCAAGGTTAGCATCTTGGTGCATAAGATCGGCGATAGACCCGAAAAGCCGGCGGTAGCGGCGCAAGACGGTTTCGTGCAAAACGACAGTATTCTGGTAGGGGCCTGGCGCTCCAAGCTGATTAACGTGAAGCGCAACGACGAAGGCTATAAGGAGGACGGTTATCAGATAATCGCCATCGACGGCAAGCCGATCAAAGCGGGCGAGTCGGTCGAGGTTAACGATGGCAAGGTGGCCCTGACGGAAAAGAAATCACTCAACTTCACACCCAGGAAAGGACTGCAACTGGAGCCGATCTGGATGCCGGCGCCCGAGGCGGTGGTGGGCCGATTTATCGAGATAGCGCAGCAGGGTTATCAGAATTTTAGCCTGTGGGAGCACCTCGGCTGGTCGCTGATCCGCGTCGTTGTCGGCTTCGTGATCGGTGCACTGGTCGGCATTCCGCTGGGTTATGCGATGGGGTTGTCAGGCTGGTTTCGCGGCTGGTTCGACCCGATCGTCGAGTTCATGCGGCCGGTACCGCCGCTGGCATTGATACCGCTGGTAATCATCTGGTTCGGTATCTGGGAGACCGGCAAGATCGTGTTGCTGTTCCTGGCGTCGCTATGGATTATGACGATTGCCGCGCGCGCGGGGGTTTCGGGTATCAATATCTCCAAGGTACACGCGGCTTATTCGCTGGGCGCCTCCAAGCGCCAGCTGATGTGGCACGTCATCGTGCCGAACTCGTTACCGGAAATTTTTACCGGGGCGCGCGTGGCGATGGGCGTATGCTGGGGCACGGTGGTCGCGGCGGAGCTGGTTGCGGCTCAAAAAGGCGCCGGTATGATGATTATCGCGGCCTCCAAGTTTCAGTTAACGGATATCGTTTTAATGGGGATTATCATGATCGGCATCATCGGTTACGGCATCGATATCCTGATGCGTAAGACCGAGCGCTGGCTGGTACCCTGGAAGGGTAAGCACTAGTCGACAAAGAAGGCAAAAGCCGCCGGTGCGCGCGACCGGCGGCATTTTTTGCCTAACATTTGTTGCGCGCCCGCCTGCCGGGCGGCACCGCGGTTTGCCTAGCTTCGATTTCGGCCTGGGCGCGGCTGATTCCCAGGTCATGCAACATTTCGTCCGACATTTCCAACAGCTGCTGGCGTTCCAGGGCTAGCTGGGATTCGAGTCGCTGATTTTTCAGCCATTGACGGAATCCCCGGTGCAAGCTGTCTAGAATTCCGGCGAGATGTTCAATGATGCTCGGGGAGCAGTTTTGGCGGTAAGTAGTCATGCTGCCTCCTATCAATAATAGTGAATAAACATTACGTTTACTTAACGGATATTGACTATAGGTTAGAATCCAGGTATAAGTAAAACGAATAATTTTGATTACCTACTTCACATTTATTGATGAGAACGAATCGCCTCCGTAACCTCGATCTCGGCACCCTGCGCAGTTTCGTCACGATCGCCGATTCCGGCAGCATGACGCGTGCCGCCGCGCGCCTGTTCATGACCCAATCCGCCATCAGCATGCAAATCAAGCGCCTCGAAAACAACCTCGGATTCGATGTCCTCGAGCGCTCCGCTCAGGGTATGACGCCTACCTCGGAGGGCGAGCAGTTGTTACATTTCGCCAATCAAATGCTGGCCCTGAACGATGAAGCCATGGGCCGCTTGACCTCGCCCGACTATGAAGGGCAGGTAAGACTGGGAGTGCCCGGAGACGTAATCTATCCCCATATCCCGCGTATCCTGCGGGAGTTCAGCCGCGATTACCCGCGGGTGCAGGTAAAGCTGTCTTCGTCGCAGACTTATATTCTGAAGCGCGAATTTAAACAGGGTTCGCAGGATATCGTGTTGACTACCGAAAAAAGCGCCAGCCGCGGCGGCAAGGTAATCAGTACCAAACCGTTGATATGGACCGGCGCCGAAGCCGGCGTGGCGTGGAAAAAGCGGCCGCTGCCGCTGGGTTTCGCAAAATTCTGCGCTTTTAGGAGCGGGGTGACGACAGCGCTGGACGAAGCCGGCATCGACTGGGTCGATATCGTCGCTTCCGCCGACGCTACCGCCAGCGAGGCGATGACCTCGGCAGATCTCAGCGTTACCGCGGAACTCGAATCGGCGGTTCATTCCAGCCGCACCATTATCGATCACGGCGGTCAGCTGCCCGAATTGCCGGAATATTCCATCGTGTTATACCGCAACGAAGCTTCGGGCAATCCGATCGCCCAAACCCTGACCGATTATTTACTCAGAGCCCACAGCTATTAACTCGGCGACAATATAATCGCCGCATTGATCAGCCGACGCGCCCGGTCCCGTTGGAGCCCATCCTTCCAGGGTCGGAGGATTAATCGGCGTCGGCTGAAGTAAAAGTCCCGGCCGCGAACTTCACAGCGCTTTGTTGCATGCCCCCCAGTATCGAGCGCAGGTCGTTTTCCCAGCGTTTAAACTGAATACGGAGTTCGGCGTTGGCGTAAAATTTACCCAGTGAAGATGGGTTGAGCGCCGAGATTATGGTCTGTTCACCTTCGGCAAAAACGGCGATTTTAAGCGGCAGGAATGGAATCAACTCGGAGTAGCTCGTACTGAGATGCCTGACTTCTTCAAGCTTGCCGAAAAACACGACCCGATAAAGGTCGGTTCCGTAACCCAGGCTTTGCAGACCGGCATCGCAACGCTGTACGTGCGTCACCTTATAGCCATGGGTTTCGATTCTGGTTTGCAAGGAGGTTATCGCCTGCTCGAAATCCTGCGCGGAGCGTATCGTCAGTATGTTTTGTGCACCCGCGGTAGTCCAGCCGAGCGAACAGATCAAAACCAGGAACATTCGAACGAATCTTTTTGCGTTCATAGCGTTGCGTCGTCGATTATCTCGAGCTGTATCGCCTGCAGTTCGGCGGCGTACTCGAGTAGTTGATCATTGTTAAACAGCTGGGCGATAAGACGCAGATTCATTGCGATCAGCTTGACCGTGCCATCGTCCTGCTCCACCACGGTAATCCGGCAAGGCAAGCCCACGCCAAGCCGCGGTTCGACGCGCATCATTTGGTATAACTGCTCGAAGTTGCAAAAACGAACGGTCATTTGTCGCCGATTGATTTGGCTGCTATCGGCGAGTCCCTTTTCCAGGTAACGATCGGGCAGGTAACGAAAATTATTGCCCTCGATCGCGCTCTTGACGCCCGCAATCGTATTGGCGAAATCGTAGGGCGAATCGAATATTAGTGCCGGTGAATTGTCTGCCTCCGCCGCCGCGTCGACCATTGCGTAGTTTTCGTTTTCGAATCCGCGAATATAGCTGACCAAGTCATTGAAATCTTGTTCCCTGAGGCCCAGGTCAAGAAATGATTTCATCGCGCTTCCGGGCCGGCCCAACATGATTACCCGCTTGATCATATGGTCGGAGGCGGAGGCGAGAAATCCGGGATTGGTGATCGCCGGGGGCATCACCGCAAAGGCGCGTTGCCTGGAATAGGTTACGCCGGTGCCGAAGCCTTCACCGCTGCCATCGGCGGAATGACAACTGCTGCAGTGAGTTTCGAATAGTGACTTACCACGCGCGCTGTCGCCGGAAATTTTCGAATCCGGATAAAGCGGCCCGGGTACGCCCGACCAACTCCGAATGTAAGCGGTAATCGCGTCGACCTGGGCGTTACTCAACTCCGGAAACGCAGGCATGATTCGGCCGACGCGGCCGTGACGGATGGTTAACTTGATGTAGCTATCGCTGACCGAGGCCATTTTGCTTGCCGCCAACGGCAGGCCGATACCGCCGCCATTGACTTGATGGCAGGCAGCGCAGTTGGTTTCATACAGCGCGGCACCGTCCGGAGCCGCCAAAGAATGCGACGGGCAGGACAGTGCGATCAGTGCAAGCAGAACAGATCGGGAAATCATCGCAGGTTTGTGCTCGAAAACAGGTTTATCTTAATTGCATTAGTATAATCTAATATTTTAATAAACGAAGCGAAATACTTCATTTGTTTGCAGACCGAGGCTGTTAAGTGCCGGCCGCACTCCCGCAATCCTACAAACCGCAACTGCCGATTGGGGATATATGTCGCGCCAGGTTCCGCCAACCGAATTTTGCGTTACTCTTACGCCCATGCCTCGGTGAGGAACAGACTAATTGAAAAATATGAAACAACAAATTCCAACACAGATGGCCGCCGTATTGCTCGTAGGGCATGGTGGCATTGAAGAATTACGTTACCGGGAAGACGTTGCGGTACCCGTAGCGGGTCCCGGCGAGGTATTGATCCGGGTTGCCGCAGCCGGCATCAATAATACCGACATCAACACCCGTATCGGCTGGTACTCGAAAAAAGTCGGCGATGCGACCGCCTCGGGCGGCGCCGGTGGTTTTGACGAGATTGACGATGACGATGCCAGTTGGTCGGGGATACCGCTGGCTTTTCCCCGGATTCAGGGCGCAGACTGTTGCGGTCTAGTTGTCGCCGTCGGCGCGGGCGTCGACGACGCCCGTATCGGCGAACGCGTTATCGTGCGGAACATGCTACGCAGCTACGTCGACTACCGGCCGTTCGAATGCTGGACCCTTGGTTCCGAATGCGACTGCGCTTTTGCGCAATTCACCAAAGCCCCGGCAAAGGAGACTTTCAGCGTCGATTGCGACTGGTCGGACGCGGAACTCGCATCGATACCCTGTGCCTACTCGACTGCCGAAAACATGCTGCATCGGGCTGCCGTCGGCGCCGAACGCGTGCTGGTAACCGGCGCTTCCGGGGGGGTGGGTTCGGCGGCGGTGCAATTGGCGTCGCGCCGTGGTGCCGAGGTGATCGCCGTTTGCAGCGAGTCGAAGGCAGCCGAAGTGCAGGCTTTAGGCGCACGCCAGGTTATCGACCGGAATACCGCTCCGGTCGCGGCATTGGGAGCCTCCAGCGTCGATGTGGTCGTCGACCTGGTTGCCGGTCCGGCTTGGCCCGGTTTTCTCGAATTGCTCAAGCGCGGTGGCCGCTATGTCACCGCGGGCGCCATTGGGGGGCCTTTGGTCGAACTCGACCTGCGCAGTCTGTACCTCAAGGATTTGACCCTAATCGGCTGCACTTTTCAGCAAGACGTCGTGTTCGAAAACCTGATCGGCTATGTCGAGCGCGGCGAGATCCGCCCGGTAGTCGCCAAAACCTATGCGTTAAGAGAGATAGCGCAGGCGCAGGAAGCCTTTCTGGCCAAACAGTTCACCGGCAAGCTGGTATTGATTCCGCCGGATTAAATCGGCCAGCCCGATGCATCCTATCGAAGCGGTATTTTGATGTGGATCAAGCAATCGCAATTAGCGGATCTATTATTTCTGCCGTTAGCTGTATCCTAATGTTATTCAGCGGGAGGATAAATTGATGAAATCGATCGTAAAAATTTTCGTTGTAGCCTTGACGGTAGGCGTTGCGTCGGGCTCGGCACAGGCGCAGGAAGCGGCGTTGTTTACCACCAAGTCGCTGACGCCCGAGACTGCGTTGCGGGCGGTAGATGCGGCCATGCAAAAATGCCGCGCGGACGGTTACCAGGTTGCCGTGGCGGTGGTCGACCGCATGGGTAATCTGCAAGCCATGCTGCGCGATCGTTTCGCCGGTGCACATACCCCGGAAACCGCCCGTCGTAAAGCCTGGACCGCGACCAGTTTTCGCGCCAATACTTCCGATCTGGTTGAGCCGACGCAAGCGGGAACAGGGCAATCCGGCGTGCGACATGTATCCGGCGCCCTAATGCTCGGCGGCGGCATGCTAATCGATGCGGGTGGTTCTTCGGTGGGCGCGATCGGCGTTTCCGGCGCCCCTAACGGCGCGGCGGACGATGTTTGCGCCAGGGCGGGTATCGCGGCGATCGAGGATGATATTTCTTTTTGACGAACTCCGGTCGGTACCTGGAGCGGCAGAGCAGGCGTTAACGCAATTCAGTCAGCCATATCGAGGGCGTTTTGATACATAAAAAATTCGGGCCGCAGGCACGACTCAAAAGATTTGCCCGTGACGTCTTGGTTCATACACCGTTTGTCAGTATGGTGTTGCTGCTGGTCTCGTTGTGGCTCGGTTTTGCCGCGGCTATTTACTTGGCCGAACGCGGCATCGACGGCAGTTCGATCGCGTCCTACGCTAATGCGCTCTACTGGGGGGTTGCGGCATTTTCGACCGCCGGCATCGCCGAGGCGCCGGTCTCAGGCGGCGCCCAATTGATCGGCGGTATCTGGCTGGTGCTGGGATCGATGCTGTTCTTCGGTACCATTGTTGCCATCGTCACTACATACTTCATGCGGCCGATGCAGCGTCCGCATAGGAAAATCATCGATACCATAGAGTACAATCTCGAGCAACTGGAACAACTGAACATCGACGAACTCGATTTGCTCAAGGAAACCATTGATACGCTGATCGTGCACGTCGAACGCTTAAAGGGTAAACGCCCGTCGGGCTGAAAGCACTCAGGACGGGCTATTTATGGCGCCGCTTCCCGCTTATACTCTTCATAATCGAAATACTGCAGCCGATGCCTCCCATGTCGTTCGAATACTCCAAAAAATCCATTCAATTACAACAGCGATTACAAGCTTTCATGGAGCGGCGAATTTACCCCAACGAAGGCGCCTATGCCGAGCAACTGGAACGGGCCGACGAACGATTTGCGCCGTTGGAGCTGATGGAAGATCTCAAACAAAATGCCAAAGCCGAAGGCCTGTGGAATTTGTTTGTGCCGCAGTCGCATGGCGAGTTCAGCGTGCATGGCGGGCTTAGCAATCTCGATTATTACCCGCTGGCGCATACTATGGGGCGGGTTCTGTGGTCGGCCGAGGTGTTCAACTGCAGCGCTCCCGATACCGGCAATATGGAAGTGCTGATGAAATATGCAACGCCGGAGCAGCAGGAGCGCTGGCTCGAGCCGCTGCTCGCCGGCGAAATTCGCTCCTGTTACGCGATGACCGAACCACAGGTAGCGTCCAGCGATGCGACCAATATCGGACTGAGCATGACTCTCGACGGCGATGAATGGTTGCTCGACGGCCGCAAGTGGTTCGTCACCGGCGCCATGAATCAGCGTACCCGCCTCATTATCGTGATGGGTAAGTCGGATCCCGATAATCCGGATCGGCATCGGCAGCAGACCCAGCTGCTGGTGCCGAAGGATACGCCCGGGGTCGAAGTTTTGCGCGCCTTGACCACACTCGGCTACGACGACGCGCCCATCGGCCACGCCGAAGTTGATTTCGATCAGGTGCGGGTTCCGGCGGCAAACGTGCTGCTTGGCGCGGGACGGGGTTTTGAAATTGCCCAGGGCCGGCTTGGACCCGGTCGCATGCACCATTGCATGCGCCTGATCGGCGCCGCCCAGAGAGCGCTCGAAATTAGTTGTCGGCGGGTACAGCAACGCAGCACCTTCGGACGCAGGCTGGCGCAGCATCAGTCGGTGCGCGAAGATATTGCTAAGTCCTTTGCCGAAATCGAAATGGCGGGTCTGCTGGTGCAGAAAACCTGCCATCGTATGGATCGGCTCGGTGCGCAGGCGGCGCGCGATATGATAGCGGCCTGCAAGAGCAGCGTGCCCAAGATGGTGCAAAACATTCTCGACCGATGCATGCAAATGCACGGTGCCGGCGGATTGAGCCGGGATTTCTTTCTTGCCGAGGCTTTTAATTACGCGCGCTGGTGCCGCCAGGCGGATGGCCCGGATCAGGTGCATCAAATGGCGCTCGGCAAACAAATAATTGAGCGTTACGCCGGGTAGTCCGAGATGGAAGACGATCAGCTCGATACGGCTGCACTGGGTTCTTATCTGGCGCAATACGTCCCGCAAATCGGCCGATTGCGACGGTTTAAGAAGTTCAGCGATGGCCAATCGAATCCAACTTACCTGCTGGATACCAGCTCCGGTCAATTCGTGCTGCGCCGGCAGCCGCCGGGCGAGTTGCTTAAATCGGCGCATGCGGTCGATCGCGAATTCCGTGTGATCGAGGCGCTTCGGAATAGCGCGGTGCCGGTAGCGCGGGCGATTCATCTGTGTCGAAACCCCGAGATTATCGGCAGCATGTTTTTTCTAATGAGTTACGAGGCTGGCCGGATTTTCTGGGAACCCAGCCTGCCCGAGTTGGCGCCTGCCGATCGCGGCGCCGTTTATCAGGAAATGAATCGTGTACTCGCGGCGCTGCACGATATCGATGTCGAGGCGGTCGGGCTTGCCGATTTCGGCAAACCCGGTAATTACTTCGAGCGGCAGGTCAGCCGCTGGAGCAGACAGTATCGCGCCTCCGAAGCCGAGCCGATCCCGGAGATGGATCGGCTTATCGAATGGCTGCCGCGAAATCTACCGCCCGACGATACCAAGGTCAGTTTGATCCACGGCGATTATCGCATCGATAACATCATCTTCGAGACGGGGCGGCCGCGAGCACAGGCCTTGCTCGACTGGGAATTGTCGACGCTCGGCCATCCCTACGCCGATCTCGCCTACCAGTGCATGCAATGGCGCATGCCGCGGGATTGTATTCTCCCCGGCTTTGGCAACGCCGACCGCGAGGCGCTGGGTATTCCGAGCGAGCAGGAATACGTGATGCAGTATTGCGAACGGCGCGGCCTCGAGCCGATTTCCGATTGGAATTTTTACCTGGTATTCGGTTTCTTTCGTTTCGCCGCGATATTGCAGGGCGTACTCAAGCGCGCGCTCGACGGTAATGCGTCGAGTCCCAAGGCGCTCGAGTACGGCGCCCTGGCGCCGGTGCTGGCGCGACAGGCGCTGTCATTGATCGATTGAAGAAGATTTAAAATACGACGACCTGAGGTTTAAAAACATGCTGACTGCAACTCAACGATTCCGCGTCGAGTGGGGGCATTGCGATCCCGCCGGAATCATTTTCAACCCCAATTATTACATCTGGATGGATAGCGGCACCCACGCGCTACTGCAGGTAGCCGGGTATGACCTGATCGGTAATACGCATAACGATGACATGTTTCGCGGCTGTCCACTGGTCGCCAGTAATATGGAGTTCAAGCGGCCGCTGTATTTCGGCGATGTCACGCTGTTGACTTCACGCGTGCAGAAATTCGGAAATACTTCGTTCGTGGTGGTGCACGAATTCACCCACGGTGAGGACCCGAAGCCGGTCGCCAGCGGCAGCGAAGTCAGGGTTTGGGGATACTCGGACCCCGCACAGCCGCACAAGCTGGTCGCGCGCCCGGCGCCCGACGGTGCCAGGGAATTGTTGTCCGTCGAAAAAACCGTCGACGTTACCGTTTAAGCCGGCAATGCACTTATAATAGTCCGCATAAGCATCCGTGGAGGTAGGCCAGTGGTCACATTTATCATTCTTTTCAATGTCAAAAAAAACAAGATAACCGAAATTGCAGAGCAGCTGGCCGAGATTTCCGAGATTTCGGAAGTCTATTCGGTTACCGGCATTTATGACCTGGTCGCCATCGCGCGCACCCGCACCAACGATGACGTCGCCGAGCTGGTGACGAATCGGTTGGGTACGATTCACGGTATCAAGAAGACCGACACCATGCTCGCGTTTAAGGCCTATTCGCGGCACGATCTGGAGTCGATGTTTTCGATTTGAAAATTTACCGCACGCTGATCGCCGACGCGGTGAATTAGTTCGCGTCAGGCGCCGCCGTTGACCAGGCTTTGTAACATCGCGAATTGTAGCGGCGTCAAATCGAATTCAGCGCAGGCTTCGAGAAATATCGCCACCCCGATCTGCCGGCAGCGCCGCAACGGATAACCGGTCATGGTCGCGTGCGACTCGAAAAATGGGTCTTTCCCAAAGACGCGCCGTGGATTCAACGAGCGCAGTTGTGACGGACGATTTGCGTACATATTCGATCATGAATCTCTGCCGGTGATGCCTGTCAGTCTGCGCCGCGCTGCTCACGCCAGAATCCGAGTTTTTGTTGCGCCACGCGGTCGGAATAACTGAATAGCACCGCTTCGTCGATGGCTTCGTGCCGAATCCATTTCCAGCTCGGTGCGATCAGAATATCGCGCGGCCCCCACTCGAATTGCTGGTCGTCGATGGTCGTTTGTCCGCGGCCCTCGGTAGCGACGAACACGGTCGCGTCGGTGCTGCGGTAAGCCTCGGTCTTGAATCCTTGCGGCAATAATTGTAGAAACGGCGAGATGGTAGGCATGGCATAGCCGCCGTCGGCCGGATTTACGTAGCGCATTTTCAGCCCGTGGCAGGGATCCCATTCCTGCTGCCGCTGCATCGCCGCCAACGCCTCGCGCGAACGTGCGTAGGGGTAGTTGAAGATTGGCGAAGCCAGCTCCTGCCGGCGGTAGTCAACCGGCAACATATTGGCGCCGTAACGCGCCAGGCTATCGCCGGTTTGCCGTGATAGCGGGTGTTCGTCCGCGCCGTAACCCTCGGCGAATGAAGCGTCGAACAGGCTGGCGAGGGGAATGTCGAGGCCATCCATCCAGATCATCGGCTGATCGCTGTCGTTGCCATGGTCATGCCAGGCCCAGGGCGGCGTGATGACGAAATCACCGTACTCCATATTGCAGCGTTCGCCGTTGACGCTGGTATGGGCGCCGGCGCCGTCGAGCACGAAACGCAACGCCGACTGGCTATGGCGGTGTGCGGGGGCCACTTCGCCGGGCAACACCAGCTGCAGCCCGGCGTAAAGCGAAGTCGTGATACGGGATTCGCCACGCAGCCCAGGGTTTTCGAGAATCAAGACCCGCCGTTCGGCTTCTTTGGCGGTGATCAGCTCGCCGGCTTCGAGCAACCATTCGCGGGCCTGCTCGAAATGCCACCGATGCGGCAGGCAGGCGCTGTGGGGCTGCGGTGTGATGATGTCGGAATATACCGACCACAGCGGGGTGTAAGCCTGGCGCCCTATTTTTTCGTAGAACGCGAGTCGAGCAGGTGTTTCTTTCGGTTTCTCGGTGAGTGACATGGTTACCTCCCGGTTAGCCGTCGAGCCCGGTACCGCCGTAAAGCCAGCCGAGCTTGTCGAACCATTGTTCCGGGGTTAGATTCGACATGATGTGATTACGCACTTCGGCGGTGGCGCCGTCGGCGTGATAAATGTATTCACCGATCAGGCGCGAATCCAGCTGCACGCGCGCGGTACGCACCCGCCGCTGAAGCATGTACCGATTAAGCGCGGTTGCAATATCGTCGCCGTAAAGCGCGCACATATGGCTAAGGCAAACAGCGTCTTCCAGCGCCATGCAAGCGCCCTGGGCGAAATACTGCAACATCGGATGCGCCGCATCGCCGAGCAACGCGACGCGGCCGTCTACCCAATCGAGGACGGGATCGCGATCGCACAAAACCCACAACCTCCAGTCTTCGCCGTGTTCGATGATCTGGCGAGCGCGCGGCGTTATATGTTCGAAACCCCGGCGTACCTCGTTCTTGCCTACCGGCTTGCCGGCGACGGCTCGCTCGACATCGTTGTGATAAGTCACCACCAGGTTGAAAAGTTTCCAACCCTTGAGCGGATAGTGCACGATATGGCATTTCGGTCCGGCCCACAGCGTGGCCGCGTTCCAGCGCAAATCCTCTGGCATTTTTTCGGTGGGAATGACCGAGCGATAAGTGGTATGGCCCGATACCCGCGGCTCGCCGTCGCCGACCAGCTGCTGGCGGATGTTAGAACGCAAGCCGTCGGCGCCGATCAAGGCGCCGGCTTCGAAGCAACTGCCGTTGCCGCATTCCACCCTGACCGAGTCGCCATCCTGCCGGTATGTCTTAACCACATGGCTGCTGCGCAGCTCCACCCGATCGTGCGCGCGACAGGCGTCGAGTAGAATGTTGTGTAAATCGGCGCGATGCAGCACAGCGTAGGGATTACGGAACCGCTGACGGAAATTTTCATCCAGTGGAATGGTCGCAATGGGCGCGCCGTCAATCGCATCCATCAGCCGCAGGCTGTCGATGTAGACCGCTTTCGCGCGGGCTTCGTCGCCGACGTCGAGATAGTCGAAACAGTGGAAGGCGTTAGGACCGATCTGGATGCCGGCGCCGATTTCCCCGAGTTCCGCCGCGCGCTCGAGGACGATGCAGAATAAACCCTTGCGCGCCAAGCCGAGCGCGGCCGCCAGGCCGCCGATGCCGCCGCCAGCGATGATCACAGGCAAATCCTTCACCCCGCAACCCTGTAATGTCTGGCGGCTATCACTATTTCCGAAACTCGATTATTTAATCAGCATGATGATCATAGTATTGATTAAATAATCGGGGTCAATCGGCTGGCTGAGGTCTTGCCAGGTCTCTGGCTCAGTATTCTCCCCGTCAGTTGATGCCGCAGCGAATCATCTATTTCAGCAGCGCGTCGAAAGCTGCCGCCTCAAAGTAGTGTTCGATCGATTTCGCATAATAGGTTATCAGTGCCCGCTTCTCCGGATTGATAATATAGTTACCATTGGATTGGTAACGCACCATGCCGCGCAGCAGCGTTAACTCCAGCGCCTGCTGCAGGGAATACTGCGAGCTGGCGCGCGCCAGCACGACAAAGGCGTTTTTTTCGCGCGCTTGCAGAAACAATTGTTTGAAACTTGCCAGCAGTTGGGTTTTGTCATAACCCGCCGCAGGCGCATGTTGCAACACCCGGCACAGCAATGGCACCGGCGGCACCGGAATCAAAGATTTTACCTGGGCCATTAATTCGTTGCCGAAGCGATTAAGCCACTCGAAGCGTTGCCCGCGGTCGAGTCCCGGCCAGTCGACATCATGCGCCGCCAACCAGTCACGAAACGATACCGGGCGGCCGAAATTGGCACAGGCGTAGCCGAAGGAACGGCGCTGTAACAGCACTTCGGCGAGTGTACGGAGGCCGAACATGATTACCGTCCATACGATGAAGCGTTTGCCTTTGCTGCGAAACTCGGCCGAATTGGAACTCAGCATTTTATTGTCTTCCGCCACGCGGTCGTAGTTGATACCGATCGGGATGATGACGATGTCCGGCGAGGTTGCCGGGTCGAAGTTTTTAGTGACATAGCTGAATAGACCGAAACGCGGCGCCTGCATGCCGCCGTCCGGAGAGAGGGCGCCTTCGGGGAACATGGCATGCGGTACCCGGGCTGCGGTTGCCATCTGCACATAACGCTCCAACGCCCTGCGATACAAAGGGTCGTTCGAATCGCGCCGGATAAAATAGCCACCGGCGCTGCGCATTAGCTGCCGCACCGGGAAGATACCCGACCATTCGCCGACCCCGAAGGATAGCATGGTGCGCTCGGCGGTGAGATAGTTCATCAGCAGGTAATCCATGTTGCTGCGGTGATTCGACATGAAGATGACGCTGTCGTCGCTACTAACGGTTTCCAGCGACGGCTCGTCGGCAAACCCGACGGACACCCGGTAAAACCCGCGCAACATGCCGCGCCCCAGACGATAACCGACGCGAAAGTAGAAAAACGGATTGAAGGCGGGCACGATTTCGAGCGCGATTTTATGCAGTCTGTCGCGCACCTGTTCGAGTGTCATACCCTGTTGCTCGGCGCAGTCCGCGGCCGTTTGTAGCAACTGCGGGTCGGTCGCCAATTGCGCCGCCAGCACCTGGTAGCGGGTTAGTGTAAACGGCGCTAGTTTGAGCTGAAGTTGCGGGTTGACGTCATTGAAGGCTTGTTGCGACCAGCGATTCCACAGCTTGAGCCAGAGCGGGATAATTATCTGGGTGAACAAGGTCGGCAATGCGAACAGTACCAGCACTACCAGCAGCCAAAGTGGAACGACAACGGGATCGGTCATCGGGCCAGCGCCGTGACTATCTGATGAAAACGCCGCAGCGGTGCATCGTTGCGCGTGAGCGCGATCGGCAGCGAAAAATGCCCCTGTGGCCAGATGAAACGATTTTCCGGCGGCAGCTGCCAGCGATCGAGCAACTCGAGACCGCCGGCAAAAGGCGTCGCCTGATCGGCTTCACCGAGAACCGAGACGATGTTAACCGGATCGACCGAAGGTTGCGCCGGTGGGTCCAGCGCCTGGAGATATTCGGCCACGTTAGCAACGCTCCAGCCGCGCTCGTGCTTGGCGTCGAGCGCGCCGAACAGCTTGGCGATGGAGCCATGGATCAATGCATCTTCCATTCGCGAGCAATGCATGATTAACAGCAGCGCGTCGGGACATAAATGATCCGGCCAGTTTTTTGCCTGCCCGCTAACGATTTGCGCCAACAGCGCACCCAGGCTGCTGCCGCCCAGGGTAACCGGCCCATCCGAGTTGCGCCGACACCAGTCAATCAACACGGCGCGCTCGGACACGGCGGCGGTACAGGTATCCAGAATACCGAGTGGCGAAGTGGCGCTGATGTATTCGCCGCCGTAGTAGCCCGGCGGGCGTCGGCGGCCATGGAAGGGCGCTTCCGGACGCACCACCCGAAATCCCATGCGGCACAACACGTCGACCTCGTCGACCAGACCCTCCAGGTAGTCGAATTCGACGCAAATGCCGTGACCGTAAATTATACTGGGCGGGTTTAGCACTCCGGCGGGTTCGTGCACCCGCGCATACACCGTATCGCGGGTGCGCGCCGAGGGGGACTTGAATCGAATCCAGTACTGGTTACCGTCGGCGGCGGCGAATGGCCGCGACTGCTCGACCTGCGGCATTTCATCGCCCGGGCTGAAATAGGATTCCGGTTTCTTTTTGATGCCGCCGTAATGCTTTTCAACTTCCGCCAGGGTGGGTATTTCATAACGCGAAGTCTGGGGCTTGAAATGCAGCAGAAAGCGCAGATCGCGCCGCATCATGTTATGCGCCTGATGCGCCTTCTTGCGTGCCTTTTCTATCGCCGCGAGATCGCCGAGGGCGGCTTGTTGGTCGCCGAAAAATGCCGCATGCCAGGCGGCGTCGATCGCGTTGACCCGCGCGCGCGAAACTTCGTAGCGAAAGATTACCTTGTTGAGTCGCTGGTATTGGTCGTAGTTCAATTCGATCCGGGCGATTTCGGCAAACTTGGTCACCGAGCCATGCGCCTCGTCGGCAACACCCCACAGCCGCGATAACGGTAAATACAGCTTGCGCAGGAAATACATCGATGCGCGGTCGAACCAGGTTGAAGTAAACAACCCGCCTAGCGGTCCCCGCATCCAGGTGATAGCTCCCTTTTCGGCGGGCAGCGAGTGACCGGTGATGAGGTCGCTGATATTTTTAATTTTTATGACTTAACTCCCCCGCGCGGATCGTCAGGTACTATTACCCCACCGGCGCCCGCCGCCAAATCACTTCCAGTCGTCACCCAGGCCCAGCGGAGCGGGCAACCGGTTTATCAGCTGATTCAACAGTTCCGAAAAATCGTCGTTCCATTTATTGCCGAACAGCGGATCCTCGTTTTCGTCGAAGGCGGCGTCGATCTCCTCCCAGTCCGATGTTTCGAGTACTTCCATGGCCCGCGTCAATACCTCATCCTCCTCCTTTTGCGCGTGTTTGCGTTCGAAATCGGTGTATCGGGTAACGCTGTCGCGAAAATGCGGGAATTCCGGGGCGCCGCTGAATTCATAGGCCGACAACGCCTTGAGCATTTCGACAAACAGGATTTCGCCCTCGGTGTGCTGCCGGCCGAGTTCGCGGACTATGTCTTCAGTCTCGGGGTCGCGCTGCAGCAGCTTGGGAAACAGGTAGTGATTCTCCTTAGGGTGATGGTAGCGGTCGAGGAAGCGATCGAGATAGGTCAACAGCCCGTGGAAAATACTGAAATCGGGTTGCTTGCCGCTATCGATTTCCTCAATTAGCTTATCGAGACTGTAAAGTATCGCGCCGAGGTTTTTATGTTCGCTTTTGATGATCGAAATGGCGCGCATAGGTGTTCCAGGAAGCGTCTGGCCCAGCTTTCAGACTTGTCCGGCGATATTAACATAGGGATATCGAATGCAATTTGACAAAGGTCAGGTGCTTCCATTGGGTTATTTTGATTGACAATAGCCGTTAATTTGCGAAATTGGTCGAATGAATAGCGATAGTTCAGCCATGCGCACCCAGGTGGTAATCATTGGCGGCGGGCCGGCCGGCCTGCTGCTGGGACAATTGTTACAGCGCCAGGGAATCGATACCGTGCTGCTCGAACGTCACAGCCGCGAGTATGTGCTGGCCCGAATCCGGGCCGGCGTTTTGGAGGCCGGACTGGTCGATTTATTGCATCAGGCGGGCGTCGGCGAACGCATGCAGCGCAACGGACTGCGGCACGAGGAGATTTATCTGGCCCATTCGAATCGCGGATTTCGTATCGATTTCAGACAGCTCTGCGATAGCGCCGTCATGGTTTACGGGCAAACCGAATTGACGCTCGATTTGTATCAGGCGCGCGACGCGATGAATGCGACCATGCTGCACCAGGTCGATCAGGTCGAGATTCATGGCGCGGATACGGACAAACCCCGGGTCAGCTTTATCCACGATGGCCGCGAACAAAACTTCGAATGCGATTTCATCGCCGGCTGCGACGGTTTTCACGGCGTCAGCCGAAATTCCGTCCCTGCCGACCAGAGGACTCTATTCGAGCGGGTTTACCCCTTGGGCTGGCTCGGGGTATTGTCGCGCACGCCGCCGGTCAGCGACGAATTGATTTACGCCAGCCATGCACGCGGCTTTGCACTGTGTTCGATGCGCAGCCCGGGCCTGAGCCGCTACTATATCCAGGTTGCGCTCGAAGATAGCGTGCAACAGTGGCCGGATGAAGCCTTCTGGAGAGAATTGAAGCGCCGCATCCCGCATGACGCGGCCGAATCGATTGTTAGCGGCGATTCGATCGAAAAGTCGATTGCGCCCTTGCGTTCCTTCGTCGCCGAACCGATGCGCTGGGGACGCCTGTTTCTATGTGGTGACGCCGCGCATATCGTGCCGCCCACCGGCGCCAAGGGTCTTAATCTGGCGGCCTCGGATGTGTACTATCTGTGGCGCGCATTGAGCCAGTACTATGAAGACGGTGACGAGCAGGACATCGATAATTATTCGGCAATGGCCCTGTCGCGGGTGTGGAAGGCGGAACGTTTCAGCTGGAGTATGACCAATCTGCTGCATCGGTTCCCCGAGCAGTCGCAGTTCGATCTGCGCATGCAGCAGGCCCAACTCGATTACCTGGAATCGTCACGCGCGGCGCAGACCGCGCTGGCCGAGAATTATCTCGGGCTGCCTTATTGAGGGAGGGGATTATGGAAATGATACAGCTGGGTGACGTGGTGCTGCATTATCGCATCGAGGGTGACGACGACGGCGCGCCGATCGTATTCGCCAATTCCCTGGGCACGGATTTACGCCTGTGGGATCAGGTCATCCCTTATTTACCGGCCGGGCTTAGAATTTTACGCTTCGACACGCGTGGACATGGGCTGTCGAGCTGCCCGGAGGGCGATTATTCGATGGACGATCTGATCCTGGATACGATGCGCCTGCTGGAAGCGCTCGAATTTCGCGACTGCCTGTTCGTCGGTCTTTCCATCGGCGGCATCATCGCCCAGGGTCTCGCCGCCAGCCATCCGCATCTGCTGCGGGCGATGGTGATATCCAATACCGCGGCGCGCATCGGTACCCCGGAGATGTGGCAGCAGCGTATCGATGCCCTGCGCGCGGGCGGCATCGAGGCGCTGGCCGACAGCGTCATGGAACGTTGGTTTGCGCGTTCGTTTCGTGCCCAGCGGCCGCTCGAGCTGGCGGCCTGGCGCAACATGCTGACACGCACGCCCCTGGCCGGTTATATCGGCTGCTGCGCGGCCATCGCGGACACCGATTTTAGCGCCGGCAGCGCACGCCTAAGCCTGCCGACGCTGGCGATCGCCGGCAGCGAGGATGGATCGACCCCGCCCGATGTGGTGCGCGCCACGGCCGCGCTGATCCAGGGTTCGCGCTACGAGCTAATCGACAACGCCGGCCATTTGCCCTGTGTTGAGCAGCCGGTCGAATTTGCGCGTATTCTGAACGATTTCATCGGCGAGTGCGGCCATGTCTGAGCGCTATGAAAAAGGCATGCGCATGCGCCGCAAGGTATTGGGCGATGCCTATGTCGACGCGGCCGAAGCCGGTAAAAGCGGATTTGACGAAGCTTTTCAGCAGTTGATCACCGAGGCCGCCTGGGGCAGCCTGTGGGCGCGCGACAGCCTGCCGCTGCGCGAGCGTTCGATGCTGACCATTGCGCTGCTCGCCGCGGGCGGAAACTTCGATGAATTGGCGCTGCATATTCGCGCCACCGCCAATACCGGCGCCAGCCCCGCCGATGTGATGGAAACGCTATTGCATGTCGCAATCTATGCCGGCGTGCCCAAGGCCAACCATGCGCTCAAGATCGCTCGCCAAACCTATGAAGAACTCGGAGTGGAACTATGACCGATACGAAGCCACCGCGGGGCGGTTATATCCAGCGCGATCGCGGCTGGCATCCGCCGGCTTACGATCCGGCTTACAAAACCAGCGTTACGCGCTCACCGCAAAAGGCGTTGCTCGCATTTCCAAGCACGCTGTCGGAGGAAACCGGGCCGCTGTTCAAGCGCAGCCTGCTCGGGCCGCTCGACAATGATTTGCTGCACAACCATGCCGCCGCCGGCGAGAGCGCCATCGGCGCGCGGATTCTGGTTCATGGCCAGGTGCGCGACCAGTCGGGGCGTGGCCTGCCCGATACCCTGGTCGAGGTTTGGCAGGCCAACGCCGGCGGCCGCTATCGTCACCGCAAGGAAACCTATCTGGCGCCGCTGGATCCCAATTTCGGCGGCTGCGGCCGTTGCCTGACCGACGCGCGGGGGTTTTACGAATTTCGCAGCGTGCTGCCGGGACCGTATCCCTGGCCCAACGGGGTCAACGATTGGCGCCCGTCGCATATCCATTTCTCCCTCTTCGGCCAGGCATTCGCCCAGCGCCTGATCACGCAAATGTATTTCGAAGGCGATCTGCTGATCTGGAAATGTCCGATCGTCAACACCATCCCGAGCCGGCAGGCGATCGAGGCTTTGATCGCGCCGCTCGATTTGAACGCCAGCCTGCCGATGGATACGCTCGCCTATCGCTTCGACATCACGCTGCGCGGGCGCCGCCAGACTTATTTCGAAAATCGACCGGAGGGTCTCTGATGCCGCAGCCATTGAATTATCTCAACGAAACACCGTCGCAGACCGCGGGCCCCTATGTGCATATCGGCTGCAGCCCCAATTTCAGCGGCATCGAAGGGCTTTATGCCGAGGATCCGGGCAGCCTGATGGTCAATCCCAAAACCCGCGGAGACCGCATCACGATTCGCGGCAGCGTTTACGATGGGCTGGGTACGCCGCTCAAGGATGCACTGGTCGAAATCTGGCAGGCGGATGCGGCCGGGCGATACGCTTCACCCGAGGAAACGCGCGGCCAGGCGGATTCGAACTTCAGCGGCTGGGGCCGCAGCCCGGGCGATATGGAGAGCGGTGAATTTGTCTTCGAAACGATTAAGCCGGGCAGCGTGCCTTATCCCGACGGGCGCCCGCAGGCGCCGCATATCAGCGTCTGGATCGTCGCGCGCGGCATCAATCTGGGCCTGCACACGCGGCTTTATTTCGAAGATGAAAGCGAAGCCAATGCCGCCGACCCGATCCTGGCGCGCATCGAACACCGGCAGCGTCTCACGACCCTGATCGCGCAACTCGAATCGGAAGGGGTTTATCGTTTCGACATCCACCTGCAGGGACCTAACCTGCATGTTGCATGAGTAACACAAGATATAGGCTTGTTTTCGATTTTTCGTTGTTTTGGATTTAGGTTTGGCGAGATCGGGACGCTGCAGCTGATGATTGCTTGGCTTGTACTGGCA
>Ga0126334_10000097_pt1 | contig 30321 bp, 28 predicted proteins | sample InaspJWI49metaG_FD_94491 | JGI IMG/M metagenome (GOLD analysis project Ga0126334, IMG submission 94491) | Marine gutless worms symbiont microbial communities from Oahu, Hawaii - Inanidrilus sp. 2 OAHU.JWI-49 metaG | ecosystem: Host-associated > Annelida > Digestive system > Unclassified...
CAGCGAGGATATCTCGCTCTTCTGGACTCAGATGTTTATAGGTTTTAGGCATAATATCGAAAACATACCGCAAATGCCTTAAAACCTGAAAGTGTTGCACTTACTTATTGAACTCGGGTAACGCTTTCAAGGATGCGTTGAAGAAAGATCGCAGCAAGATCAACATCCTGCCTTTCTCCGAAATGGGATTGATTCAAATGACCCGCAAGCGGGTTAAAAAGTCTCTAACCAGCCTCATGTGTGAGCCCTGTTTTTACTGCGAAGGGGCCGGCTATCAAATTTCGCGACGTACGATTTGTTTTAACATTTACCGGGAAATATTGCGGGCCGCCCAGGATATGACCGGGGAACGCTTTACCTTGCGTGTCAATCCCGAAATAGCGGAATACCTGCATGGGGAAGAAAACCGGATTATCGTTCTGTTGGAACAGATCACCTGCAAGCCTGTGATCATATATCCCCATAAAGAGTTTCACATGGAGGAGTTCGATATCTTTGAGCACCAGGCCTAATTCGATGATTTTCGATCTTGACATACACAATTGTATGTGTGTATGAAGTCCGATTGTAGTGGACTATTGACGGATAAAGATAAAAGGAAACGCGTAAAATGAAACGGACATTTCAACCAAGCAGAATTAAAAGGGCCCGGACTCACGGATTTAGAAAACGGATGTCGTCCAAGGCCGGGCGCCGGATCATCAACCGGAGAAGAGCCAAAGGCAGAGCACGCCTCGCCTGTTAGCCGGCTGGATTATAAGCGAACAAACACCGTGAAAAAAGAATGCGCCCCGGGGTGGATTCTTTTTTCTCATTGGTCCGCAGGAAACGTGGCCGACCGGAAAGGCACTGCAGAGAGCTGCACACCTAAACCGCAACCATGTCGGATTATGGGTACTCAAAGCAAGAGCGGCTGCTCAAAAGAGGTGACTACCTGTCTCTTAATAGAGACGGAGAAAAATTTCATCGACGGTATTTTCTGTGTATTTACAGAAAGGGGCCGGGGAACCGATCACGACTGGGACTTACCGTTTCAAAAAAGGTCGGACCCGCCGTGACCCGCAATCGGATTAAAAGAACGTGCCGTGAGTTTTTCCGTTTGAACAAGCACCTGCTGGGGGGTGCCTGGGATATTAATCTTATTGCCAAGAAAAGCGTCGCGACGGCAACCCGGGAACAAGTGATAGCGAGCCTCAAAGACATTTTTTTGGGAATCGCGGAGAAATAGCCATCAGACAGTTAGCCCTAATTGTAATTAGATTTTATCAGGCGGCCATTTCGCCCTACCTGGGCCGGAATTGCCGATTCTACCCTTCCTGTTCTGAATACAGCTATCAGGCCATCAACAGATATGGTGTCCTACAGGGTTTTTACCTGTCGGTTAAGAGAATAACTAAATGCCACCCATTTCACAGCGGTGGCTATGATCCCCTGCCGTAATTATAAGCCCCGGAAAAACACGGGAATTCAATATGAACATGGGACTTAACGCGTTATTCAATACCTACGACAATACCGGGCAAACTTTCGTATTGGGTGACACCAGGAGAAAAGTATGGACCAGGTAAGACTGATTGTTGCCATCGGGCTGTCTTTTTTAGTTTTTTTTATATGGGATGCCTTTTTCGTCGAGAAAAAGCCGATCGAAACACCAGCTACGCAGCAGACAGAAACCGCACCCGATCAAGTACCCTCCGAGTCCGTAGTAAAAGGACCGGCAACACCGGTCCGGCCTGCGACTGATCAGAAAAAAGCGATTCAGACCGCTGCACCTACTTTACCCCAGGTCCGAACGCCCACCGCCCGGGACATAATGGTCACGACTGATAAATACGAGGCCAGACTCAGTGAACGGGGGGCCGCCATCACCAGCTTCCGACTGAAAGACCACCAGGATAAAGTCGGTGAAAACGGAAATATGTTAGAGCTGGTTCCGGCTTTCATAAAGGACGGAACCACCCGCGTACATTTTGAAGACAGCCGCCTGGGTGAAGCGCACAAGGCCTTGTTCTCTGCCGGGAATCATCCGGCCAATCTGATCGTGGACAACGAAAAACAGAGCCTGGTCCTTACCTGGCAAGGCACCGATGGCGTTGATGTGGTGAAGACCTACACCTTTCACCCTGGTAAGTACCTGATTGATCTTGATATTGCCATTGTAAACCACACCGCCGGCGCGCTGAACGAGCGACCGGCCATTGAGTTGATCGGTCCCCGGCCCCAAAAGACCTCTTATACGTTTGAAGGTCCCAGCGCGTACATTAACAACGAACTCGAACAGATTAAGATAAAAAGTATTGAAAAAACGAACACCTACAGGGGTCGAATCGAATGGATCGCCTTGCAGGACCGCTACTTTCTTACCGGTCTGTTAACGGATCCCAATAACGAAGCGCACCTTGTTCTAGGGGCTACCAGAGAGACACTGCAGAACAAATACGTTCATCCACCGACCCGCATCGAACCCGGCCAGCAGGTTGTGTTAAAACACCAGTTGTTTATCGGCCCCAAGCAGATGGACCTGCTCAACGAGGTTGGAAAAGGGCTGGGCAACCTGATCGACTTTGGCTGGTTCGATTTTCTGGCCAGGCCCTGCCTGCATTTCATGAACATGATTTACGGCGTTATTCCCAATTACGGCCTGGCGATCATTATACTTACTATCATTATAAAGCTTCTGCTGTGGCCCTTGGGGACCAAAAGCTACAAGTCCATGAATGAGATGAAACGGATTCAACCGTTGATGGCCGAGATTCGTGAAAAATACAAGAACGACAAAAAGAAGCAAAACGAGGAAGTCATGAGTCTTTACCGGACCTATAAGGTAAACCCCATGGGGGGCTGCCTGCCGATGGTCCTACAGATACCGGTCTTCTTCGCCCTTTACCGGATGTTGTACGAAGCCATCGAGTTAAGACATGCCCCCTTTATCGGTTGGATCAACGATTTATCCGCGCCCGATAGACTTTTTAATTTTGGTATTACCATACCGTTGATGGAACCGCCCTACGGCATTCCGGTGCTTACGCTGATCATGGGGGCCAGCATGTTTCTGCAACAGAAAATGTCGCCACCCATGGGGGATCCCGCTCAGGCCAAACTGATGATGGCTATGCCGATCGTTTTTACCTTCATCTTTATCAATTTTTCATCGGGCCTTGTCCTATATTGGCTGGTCAACAACGTGCTCTCCATTGCCCAGCAATACTATATTCAAAAGAAATTCGCATAAGGACGGAGGCTTTGATGACCTCGGAAGTGTTGTTTAAGGGAAAGACTGTTGAGCAAGCAGTTTTAAATGCCTGCCAACAGCTTGAAATAAAAGAAGAAAGCCTAAATTACGAGGTTGTCACCCGCGGGTCCACGGGTATCTTTGGCCTCGTGGGTGCCCGAAAGGCGCAGATACGGGTATTTATCCAGGAAAAACAGGAGGATAGGGGTTTATATCCTGATGGTTCGGGTTCTCAGTCAAACCTGGCTGAGGCTGAGGATACGTCTGAAGCCTCACTTTCAGAGCCAGCCAGAATAGGAAAGGAAGCCTTAGGAAAAATCGCAGCGGGCATCACGCCAGGTACCAGTGTTCGCACGCGGGATAAAGGCCGGCGCATCAATTACCAGATCGAAGGCGGCAGGGCCGGAGTTCTCATTGGCAAACGCGGCCAAACCCTTGAAGCCATCCAATACCTCGTCGAAAAAGTTGTTAACCGCAACAGCCGCGAAAGGGTAAGGGTAAGCATTGATGTGGGTGGATATCTTGCCAAGAAAAGGCAGAATCTTGAGAACCTCGCTGCAAGGACCGCCCAGAAAGCCAAAAAGAATGGTAAGCCGGCCACAATTGGGCAACTGAACGCCCACGATCGCCGGATCGTACATCTCGCGCTGAAAGATGATATTGAAGTGTTGACCAAAAGTGTTGGCAACGGCTACCTTCGGAAATTGAGAGTCATGCCCAAAAAGCGCCGCAATAATCTTAAGAGAGGCCCGAAGCGGCCTGACTAAACCAATGGATCGCAGTACCATTGCCGCCATCTGTACCCCCAGAGGATATGGAGGGGTTGGGATCATTAAAATATCCGGCCCCGAAGCCATCCGAATAGCGCAGACCGTTTTCCGCAGCCAAAATCAAAAGGAATCACAGGAAAAATCGGACCGCTTCAAAGCCTTTCGGTTGCGTTATGGCATTGTGGTGCAACCGGAAGATGGTGGCCGTATCGACGAGGTTCTACTGGGAACCATGCGGGCCCCTAAAAGCTACACCGGTGAGGACGTTGTCGAGATTAATGCGCATGCCGGCCCTGTTGTCTTAAACGCGATTCTTGACCTCGTGTTGGCCCAAGGAGCGCGTTTAGCCGAACCAGGCGAATTTACCCGACGCGCGTTTTTAAATGGGCGCATCGATCTGACGCAAGCCGAAGCGGTTGTCGATTTAATCAACGCGAAGACTATTGCGGCTGCTCACATGGCCAGTTCCCAGATGGCCGGCCAGTTACGCGGTGAAATAGAACAAATCAGCGCCGCTGTTAAGCAATTGATCACGCACAATGAAGCACGCATTGATTTTCCCGAAGATGTTAACTCTGCAGATGATTTCGATACAGACGCGGCAACTATTAAAGAACAGGTAATTGTTCCGCTCAAGTATATACTTGATCATTACCGGGAAGGCCGCATTCTGCGCGAGGGGCTACGCATGGCGGTTGTCGGGCGGCCGAATGTTGGTAAATCGAGTTTAATGAATAGGCTGCTACGCGATGACCGGGCCATCGTGACGGACATACCCGGCACCACGCGGGATACAGTCGAGGATTTCATTAATATCCGGGGTATTCCGGTTGTCATTGTAGATACAGCCGGATTACAAAAAACTGAAAATCCTGTAGAGAGAATCGGTATCGAAAAGACGCTTCGTAATATCGAAAAAGCGGATCTGATTCTGTTCGTCGTAGAGGAGGGGCGCGGCATACAGTCTGAGGATCTAGAAATATATGAAAAAATTGCGGACAAATCGCTTTTCATTGTTATTAATAAGAAAGACCTCGAAAATACCAAGAAGCCTATCCGCTTGCCGAAAGAATGGTCGCAGAGCCTCTGTTTACGGATTTCGGCCCTTAGCGGCGAAGGCCTTGAGGCATTGGAGGACGCTATTTACGGATTTGTGGCCGGAGACCAGCAGGGGCTGATCAATAGAGATTTCGCCCCCAATTTAAGACAAAAACAGCTGGTCCAAGACAGTCTGCAGGCCGCCATGGCGGCCTTGGAAAGCAAACAACGCGAGGATCCCGGCGAGTTGACAGCCCTCGATCTAGACGAATGCTTACAAAGCCTTAACAAAATCCTCGGTAAGCACCTACGCGAGGATATACTCGAACAAATTTTCAGTGAATTTTGCATTGGGAAATAATGTTTCACGTGAAACAATTAGCCGCCTGATTTTTGTAGAAGCTATCTCAAAAATGGGATTTCTGTTCAAAATCCCTATTTGCTCTAATAGCGCGCCTGACAAGCAAGGCAGCCGCGAGGTTCAGCCGGGAGAATACTTGAGTATTTGGAGGACTTGAACCGAGCGCCCAACGCCACGTTTGGGCTAATCCGTCGTCCCCTTACGGCGATGCCGGACAAGAAGACTTTTTTGAGATGGCTTTTAATAAACCCCTTCGACGAACGGATCGATAATAGAGAGGTATGACTATATGGATTTTGATTTTTTACCGTATTTTAAAAAATATGAGGAACTGGTAGCGGTCGCGGAGGATGCCTTCAATCGGGTTAAAAGGGATCATCCGGAATGCGTAAAATGTGAGCTTGGCTGCGCTGAATGCTGTCACGCCCTTTTTGACCTAACCCTTATCGAGGCCCTGTATGTCAATCACAAATTCAAGGCCGCCTTCGAGGGTGAACAGCGTGACACCCTGCTTGAAAGGGCCAATCGTGCGGACCGCAAGACCTATCAGATAAAAAAAAGGGCAGGCAAAATGATGAAAGAGGGTAGTACCGACCAACAGATTCTGGAAAAAATTGCGTCCGAATCAGTTCGCTGCGCCCTGCTCAACGATAAGAATTTGTGTGATCTTTATGATTTTCGGCCCATTACCTGCCGTTTATACGGCGTACCGACAGCCATTGGCGGCAAAGCGCATACCTGCGGCCTTTCCGCTTTTTCCCCGGGCGAATCTTATCCGACCGCCAACCTGGATCGGCTTCAGTCCGCCCTGACGGCCCTGTCAAATGCCCTTGTGGCGGACCTCAAGTCCAAATATGTGACGTTGGGAGAAATGCTGGTACCGCTGTCCATGGCGCTTTTGACTGATTATGATGAAAATTACCTGGGCCTGACGTCGGATGCTGACGAAAAAACAGGTATCACGGAGAATACAAATGATTAATATATCACCGGAAGAAGAGGCTGCGCGCAAAAAGGCCATCTTTGATGCCATGTCTCCCCGCGGACAGAAATTCATTCTTAAGAAGGGATATGACAATTGGGATCCTTTTGAGGCGCCGAAGGATCCCATCGATATACGCACGGATAAAACCAAACGCACCTCCCAACAGCTTATCCGCGAATTCTTACAGGCTTGTCCCCACGATGAGTATTCCTCTGCATATGGACGCGGTGCATTCGAGCTTTGCCTGGGAATTGTAAACGACGATGAGGCTGCCCGCGGCATGTTTGATTTTTCTTGCTGGTACCAGAAGCTTTTAAAAGCGGAGGGGCATCTGAAAGGATAAGACAGGTAGGAATTACCGGCCCTTCGCAACCAGCATAACGATTGACCCGGCCCTGATCAGGCGCCGGGTTTTTTCATTCTATCCGAATGTGAACCAGACATGTAAAATTCTATGAAACGGTTGTAAAAGTCCAAAAATTCAGGAAAAATGGGCGAAAAGTTCGCTATTTGGCCAATTTCGCGAAAACGTAAAAAGGCATACATAGGTATTCATGCGGTAAAGAACGGCCGATATTCGCGCTCTCACGAAGTCGGCCCGCGAGCCCTACAGCCACAAGGGTTTGCGCGAAGAGAAACACAATATGTGGTGGTTGTTGAGAAACTTTATACCAAATTTAGTGGCATTGGGGCCGTATGGTCCTAAGTTCAAAAAGAGACCAAGCGGATTGACGCATTGCGTTATATTTATGATAGACACACCTGCAAGGCCTGTATGGGGTGAAGCAAAAAAGCCCGGCCGAGTTTCTCGACCGGGCTCTTATTTGTTGCTTCAGTTTTTCTATACCATGAAGCTCCACAGAATTCCGGCACAGATGGCGGAACCGATCACGCCGGACGAATTACAGGCCATGGCGTGCATCAACAAGAAATTGGTCGGATCCTCCTTCAAACCGGTCAAATGAACTTCCCGGGCCGAACCAGGTACCGCGGACACTCCGGCGGCTCCCAGTAGCGGATTGATTTTTTCCTTCATAAACAGGTTCATGATTTTCGCAAAAATTACCCCGGAAGCCGTGGCGATACTGAAAGCAATGGAACCTAGGAAGAAGATCCCCACCGACTTGCCGGTCAGGAAAACATCCCCCTGGGTACTGGCGCCCACTGTAAAGCCCAAAAAGATAGTAGCGGTGTCGATAATCGCACTACTTGCTGTTTTAGCAAGCCGGTCAACCACACCGGACTCCTTCATAATGTTGCCGAAAAAGAAGGTACCCAGCAACGGAATGGAGGCTGGAGCGAGAAAGCAGCACAGCAGCAGCCCGACGACAGGAAAGATCAATAACTCTTTTTTAGAAGGCTTACGCGGTTCGGCCATCCGGATCAGCCGCTCTTCCCGCGTGGTTAACAGTCGCATGATCGGGGGTTGAATAATCGGAATAAGCGCCATGTAAGAATAGGCCGCAATGGCAATCGGTCCGATCAGGTGCGGTGCTAGTTTAGCGGTCAGAAAGATGGAGGTCGGCCCATCAGCACCGCCGATGATGGCGATGGAGGCCGCTTCTTTCGGCAGGAAACCAAGCCCCAGGGCACTGAGCAAAGTAAAAAAGATACCCATCTGAGCGGCTGCCCCGAGGAGCATTAGTTTGGGGCGGGCCAGCAATGATGAAAAGTCGGTCATCGCGCCCAGGCCCAGAAATACAATGGACGGGTACAGGCCGGAGGTGACCCCAAAATAGAGGTAGTGCAACACGCTGTTTTCCTCGTAGATACCGAGCCCGAACCCCTTGAAAAAAGGAACGTTGCCGACCAAGATCCCGAACCCGATAGGCAATAGCAGCAGTGGTTCGTACTCTTTGGCTATCGCGAGATAGATAAACAGGCAGCCTACCAGAATCATGCAGACGTGGCGCCAATCGGCCAGGTAGTAACCAGTGTTGGATAAAAATTGAAGTAGCAGGTCCATTTATTTCTTTTCCTTAAGCACCTTGTTTAGTTGCGTTCCATGAAAAAAGGCCCTCACCTTTTGAAACCAGGAAGCCGGCTTCGCGAAAGGCGCGAATCGTAAGATGCGGGTGGGGGAAATCGTTTTCGCGGGTAAGGGTGTAAAGCGCATCGAGCGCGAACGGCTCCGAAAGCTGCTTGATGAGTGGTTCATAAAAGACAGCTTGCGCCGCAAGACTCTCCGGAAACTGTTCGGGGAGGCCCACCGGCTCGGGTTCGGCGGAGATTTTTTCTTTTTTCTCCAAAAAACCGACCAGGCGGTGCAGCTGTGAAATGATAAATGACAGGACCGTCAAACCAGTCATCACGATGAGGGCCCCGGCAAGCGCCATGGCCCAGCCGTTGTTGGCCGCGATATTTTCAAAACTAAACAACGTAACCTCCTTGAATTTCTTAGCGGATATCCTGTGTTTTCACCGGATGCGTAGAAGTATTTCAGCAGGCATTCATAGGGACGAAAAGAAAGCGTTCCGGGCATTTGAAAGAAGTACTATAATGCACAGATCCGATATAATGTCAACAGATTAATAAGTGTTGCCGACTATCCTACGCCTGATCCGAGGCCGGCACAAGACCCGCCATTAAAAGGCCGATCTGTTCCACCCGGGCGGTATCGGTAACCGCAAACGTGTCCATCAGTTTTCCCGCATAAATAACGACGACTCGATCCGCAAGCGACAAGGCCTCCTTCAGGTCACCGGTAACCAGGAGAATACCGGCCCGTTCGCGGGCTTTCAGCAGCAGGTTCCAGACCTCTTCGGTCGCACCGATATCGAGGCCTTGAGTGGGTTGCTCGGCAACAATCAAACGTGGCCGTCGAAAAAATTCACGTGCCAGAACCAGCTTCTGTAGATTGCCGCCCGATAGTTGCCGCGCCGTGGCCCCGATGCGCGCCGGCTGAACATCAAAGGCGCTGATCAAATCAGCGACCTTCCGGCGGGCCCGCCGCTTGGATAGCCAGGGACCGGCACAGAACGCGTGCCGGGTCGTTATCAGAAAATTATCCAAAAGGCTCAGGCGTCCGCAGGTGGCCAGCCCTTGCCGGTCCTCGGGAATGTAGCTCAACAGGTTATCCCGGTTGGCATGGCTGTAAAACTTAGCCCAGGTCTTGCCCAGGATTGAAATACGGCCGCCGGCCGGTCGCTGCAAACCGCAGATAATCTCCACAAGCCGCTTCTGGCCGTTGCCGGCAACTCCGACGAGCCCCAGAATTTCGCCCTGGCGGAGTTCCAAATCGACATTGTTCAAAACATCATCACGCAGTCCATCTATCTTCAATACCCGCTGCCGGTGTTCCACCGGCTGGCGTTCAACCTGCAGGATCACCTCGCGACCGACCATCTTGCGGGCCAGCTCAGCCCGCGATGTCACTAACCCGGCCGGCATCTGGTCGGTCAGGCTACCCTGGCGCAGAATCGCGATTTCATCGGCGATTTCTAAAACCTCGGCCAGTTTATGGCTGATGAAAATAATGGCTTTGCCTTGACCGGCCAGTTGCTTCAAAGAGCCGAAAAGCTGTTCGACTTCCGGCGGCGTCAAAACTGCGGTCGGTTCATCGAATATCAGGATCCGACTGTCCCGGTGCAGCAGGCGGAGAATTTCAACCCGCTGCTTTTCACCCATGGAAAGATCAGCTACCTTGGCGTCCGGGTCTATGGCGAGACCGGCGTCCGTGGCCAGGTCGAGGACCCGGGCCTGCATCAGGTCGCGATTCAGTAGGGGACCGGACTCCTGCCCGAGGAACACGTTTTCAGAAACTGTCATCGCTTCGACCAGCTTGAAGTGCTGGTATACCATGCCGATGCCATACCGGATGGCACTGCGGGTACTCGTAAGGTTGACCTTATGGCCATCGATATAAATACGGCCGCTATCAGGGAGGAGTTGCCCGGCCAGGATGCTCATCAAGGTACTCTTGCCGGCCCCGTTCTCCCCTAGAAGGGCCGTAATGGTGCCGGCCTTAATGTCTAAGGTGATCTCCCGGTTGGCCCGGACCGGTCCGAAACGTTTACAGATGGCTTCCAGGCGCACGAGTGCGTGATCGGCAGTCGGCATGCGTTTATTTCCGTAATCCTACGATCGGTTGCACAAATTGGGATTCTGCGTCCCAGGGAAACAAAATCCAGGTATCCTGGCTGACCTCGGTTATAAATGTGTCTACGAGAGGGCGGCCGGCCGGCTTGGCGTAAACAGTTGCAAAATGGGCTTTCGGCAGCATCTCGCGTACGGAGCGGGCGGTATTGCCGGTATCCACCAGGTCGTCAATGATCAACCAACCTTCCCCATCGGTCTTGACGGATTTCAAGATTTCAATTTCACCCTGGCGGTCCTGCCAGGTGTAACTGGCGATACAGACGGTATCCACCAGGCGGATGTCCAATTCGCGGGCCACAATGGCTGCCGGGACAAGGCCGCCGCGGGTAACGGCCACGATACCGGCGAAGAAGTCCATGTCCAACAGGCGCCAGGCCAAAGCCTTTGAATCCCGATGCAACTGCTCCCATGAGATGGGGTATGTTTTGGTATAGGGTGTCTCTTCCATTGCGATAATTCCATTTTTTAAAAGTATTTACAGACATATAAACAGAACATAGTTCCATTCACTCCGCCGGTTCGATATTGATTCCCAAAGCGGCCGGAGACTGGGCCCGGGTGCCTTTGCGAGAAGAGAGGACCAGGACCAAAACCGTCAGGCCGTACGGCAGCATTAATAGCAGCGATGAGGGAATGTGAGTCCCCATCGCCTGCAGGCGCAGCTGGAATGCCATGATGCCACCGAATAGATATGCACCGATGAGCGCGCGCTCCGGCCGCCAGAAAGCGAAGATCACCAGGGCCACAGCAATCCAGCCCCTTCCGGCCGACATCCCGCTGGTCCACAGATGGGTATAAGCCAGCGATAAATAAGCCCCTCCCAGCCCAACCAGGAACCCGCCGCCGATAACCCCGGCCCAGCGGTACAGGTGCACGGGCAGGCCGGCGGCAAAGGCGGCCTCAGGGTATTCACCCACACTGCGCATGCGCAGGCCCCACTTCGTGTTGCGAAAGAACAGCCACAAAAGGGGAACGATAAGATAGGAACCGTAGACCAGCGGATCCTGGTTGAAGAACACCGGGCCGAGTCCGGGAATAGCGGATAGCAGGGGCAGGGCCACAGGTGAGAAGCCAATCACTTTCTGTCCGACAAACGGGGTACCGAGATAGTCGGCCAGCCCCGTACCCAGAATCGTCAAGGCCAATCCGGACACAACCTGGTTGCCCTGGAAACCAATACAGACCAGACCGTGCAGGGCAGCCAACAGAGCGCCGGCCAGGCCGCCGACCAGGAAGGCCAGAGATGCCTGTCCGGTGTACAGCGCGGCAATAAAGCCGGCTAAGGCCCCCACCATCATCATGCCCTCGACGCCCAGGTTCAGAATGCCGACCTTCTCCGTCACGATTTCTCCCAGGGTCGCGTACAGGATCGGAGTCCCGGATTGAACCGCGGCGGCCAGCAGCAGTATGGCAATATCAAGAGACATTATTCTTTGCGTATCCCCAACCGGTATTGCGTAAAAAACCCGGCGGCCAGAACGGTAAGCAGGATCAGTCCTTCGATGATACTGCCGAAGGCCGCCGGAACCTGAAGATCAAGCTGCAAGTTTACTACGCCGACGCGCAAGCCGGCCAAAAGAAAAGAGGCCAGGCCGATATACAACGGGTTCAGTTTGGCAAGCCAGGCGACCACGATGGCGGTATACCCATAACCAACCATGATACTTGGCTGTAAACGATTCAGGTTGGCCGAAGCTTCCAAAAATCCGGCGCAACCGGCCAGGGCCCCGCTAATCGCCATAACCAGAACGACCAGCTGTTCATAGGGCAGGCGGGCATAACGAGCACAGCGGACCTTTTCACCACTGGCCATAAGTTCGAAGCCGAGCCGGGAGTAGCGAAAAAAAATCCAGATGAGTATACCAAAGAGAAAGCAGAGCAGGATACCCCAGTTCAGACGGGTCGATCCAATGGTGGCCACCACGGCTGCGGGCGAAAAGACCGGCGTCATGGGAAAACCATAGCTCTCCGGATCTTTCCAGCGGCCGTACACCAGGTAGTCCAAAAACAGAATGGCGATGTAATTCATCATCAGGGTGACGATGATTTCGTTGGCTTTCATGCGCAGCTTCAACACGGCCGGGATGAAGGCCCATAACCCGCCGGTTAAAAGCGACATGCCGAGCATGCCGGGAAGCATTACCAGGGGCCCCAGGCTTTTAAACGTCAGCGCGAACCAGGTGGCCCCGATGGCGCCCAGGGCGAATTGCCCCTCGGCGCCGATGTTCCAGATCTGCAGCCGGAAAGCCACAGCCACTCCCAATGAACACAAAAACAGTGGGATCGCTTTTACCAGACAGTCTTCCAAGGCCCAGATGGAACCGAAGGCGCCCTGGAACAGACGCGCGATACCGTCCAGGGCCGGTTTGTCCTGGAAGGCAAGCATGGCCGCACTGATGCCCAGAGACAGCAACAGGGCGCCCGAAAAAACGAGACATGAATGCCAGAGCGGCAATTCCTGTCTCCTATGAATCCGGAAACGGATCATTTTCTACTCGGTCGTGCCGATAACACCTTTGACGAACCAGGTCATGCCCAGCAATTCCTTGTCCGCGGCGGGCACGTTGGCCGCAATTTTTACATTGCCGGCCTGGTCATGGATCGGACCGGTGAAGACCTTTGCTTTTCCGTCAGTCAGGTCAGCCTTCATAGCCAAAACCTTCTTTTGAACGTCGGCCGGCACCATGGCGCCGAAGGGCGCCAAAGAGACGATTCCATGGTCCATGCCCGGCCACGCGGCCGTACTTTTCCAGGTACCGTTCTTAACCTGGTTGACAATCTCGACGTAATAGGGACCCCAATTCCAGATGGGCGCCGTCAGGTGTGCCTTGGGAGCAAACGCTGACATATCAGAGTTATAGCCCACCGAATAAACGCCCTTTTCCTGGGCGGCTTCCTGGGGTCCCGGACTGTCCTGATGCTGGGCGATCACGTCCGCACCGATATCGAGCAGGCTTTTGGCGGCCTCTTTTTCGGTGGCTGGATCGTACCAGGTTTTGGTCCAGACAACCCGGACTTCGATCGCCGGATTCACGCTCTGGGCCCCGAGGGTAAAGGCGTTGATACCCCGGATCACCTCAGGGATCGGGAACGCAGCCACATATCCCAGGGTATTGTTTTTCGTCATGGCACCGGCCACCATGCCGGAAAGATACCGCGCCTGGTACATGCGGCCAAAGTAGTTGCCCATGTTCTTGGAGGTTTTGTACCCGGAGCAGTGCATAAACACGGTTTTTGGAAAACGTTTGGATACTTTCAGCATAGGGTCCATGTAGCCGAAGCTGGTGGCGAAAATGACATCGAAGCCCTTACGCGCCATGTTTTGGATCACCCTTTCGGAATCGGGGCCCTCTTTGACCGATTCCACAAAGGAAGTCGTGACGCCTTCCATGGCCTCGACGGCCATCCGGCCCTGGTTATGCGCATAGGACCACCCGGCGTCGCTAACCGGGGACACATATACAAAGCCAACCTTTAAGTCTTTGGCGGTTGCAGGTTGGGCCGTAAGCCCCATCAGCAGGCCGATGACCAATAACACAACTAATTTTTTCATCGTCTTTTCTCCTGTCATTGAGTTTTCAGTTAAAGATAACTAAAAGATTGTGAGATATAGTGAGGTAGACGCCTAAATGTCAATACCGTCGCGCATCTTTTGTAAATACGCGTCCCACTCCATTGGCAGCAGGTTTTTTTTCTGGTTGTTGCACGCTTTGCAGCAGGGCACCACGTTGCCTTTGGTCGTTTTGCCCCCCGGGCAATAGGCACCACATGATCCATGGTGAGATCCTGCGGGGCGGTCGACCGGCCGCAGTAATGGCAGCGGCCTTTGGCGCAGCGTCGCTTCCACCACTGGGAGCCTCGCAGTTCGCGGGCTTTGCGCTTTTCGCGCTTAAGGTCGGCTTCATCGGGATATAATTGATAAGGATCCATCCCCTCCCCTTAACGCTTTCAGCGGTACAATGCCAGTTTTAAATCAATCTTTGCGGGCCGCCAGCCAGGCCTCGATTTCAGGAATGAGCAATTCATAGAACGCGGCGCTGCCCCCGAGGCCGGTGCGTCCGAAAAAATAATTGATCTCCAGAAACAGGGGCGTGGGGTCAGGTGCGGCGGAATCGAAAATAATATCGAATCCGGCCAGGTTAATCCCGGTCAGGGCGCACATGTCCCGGGTGGTGTCCCGACCCAACTGCTGCAGCTCTCCGTCGGTATCATGATCGATGCCGGCGCCGGCAGCTACGCTCGTACCAAAGGAATCGCTGCCCGGCCGAACCCGCCAATAGGAAATCAACTGTTGGTTGATTACAGCTACCCGGAGGGAGCGGCGGCCATGTGGGATATGCGCTTGCAGAATAAAACCGGCAAGTCCGGATTTTTCGAACTCTGCGGCTTTATACAGCTTGTCGACCAGTTCCTTGTGGGTTTTTATCAGATAGACAGTTTGACCTTCCCCGCCCCAGTCGAATTTAAACACAAAAGGCAGGGGGAGCGGCAAAGATTCGCTATCTGCGGACTGCTGACCACTGAAATCGTCCACATCCCTGTAAATAAGGGTTTGCGGAAACGGAACATTCAGCTTCTTGAAAAGAGCCGCCTGTCCGGTTTTACCCGGGTAGGCAAAGCGAAGGTTGTAATCCGGGAATACGTGGGCGCAGTTTTCAACGGCCATACGGTGCAAGGACTCGCGACAGCCTTGCGGCAAAATGACTGCGGACGCTGACTGAATCGCTTCCAGCTCTTCCGGTCCAGGATCCCGTCCGGCCACAATAATATTGGTATCGGCGTCAAAGCAGGGATGAAAGGAAAGTATCATTAGTAACCAAATCTTCTCAATGCTTTTGTGTCCTGGCTCCAGTTCTTTTGTACCCGGACAAAGAGTTTCAAGTAGACCCGCGTATCCAGCAACTGTTCGATTTCTTTGCGGGCGGCGGCGCCGATCTGTTTTAGTTTGGCGCCCTTTTTACCGATGATGATGCCTTTTTGGGAATTGCGTTCCACGTGGATCGTAGCCTCGATGCGGGCCAGGTTTTTCGGGCGGTCTTCTTTAAACGTATCGATGGTTACAGCCACTGCGTAAGGGATTTCCTGCCCGGTCAGACGGAAAGCTTTTTCACGAATCAATTCGGCGACCAGAAAACGGTACGGCAGATCGGTGAGACTGTCCTCGGGAAAGAAAGGCGGACCTTCGGGCAGGTAGCTTTCCATAACGGATAATAACCTGTCCACCCCGTCACCCGTGTGGGCCGAGAGCGGCATGATGTCTCGAAACGGGAATTGTTGGGACCAGGCGTCAATTGCCGGCAATATCTCATTTTTCGGAACCAAATCGACCTTGTTTAGGGCCAGCACGACCGGGCACTTCAATTTCTGCAGAGCGTGTACCAGCATTTTTTCCGCCTGCGGGGCGGGGGCAGCCAGATCGACCATCAGCAGGACCAGGTCTACATCCCCCAGCGCGGTGAGGGCCACGTCGACAATTCGCGTGTGAAGCTCACCGCGGGCCTGGTGCACACCGGGGGTGTCTATGAACACCATTTGGGACGTTGGACGGTGCGCCACGCCCAAAATCCGGTTGCGGGTTGTCTGGGGTTTTTTAGATGTGATGCTGATCTTCTCACCGAGAACACGGTTCAGCAGGGTTGATTTGCCGGCGTTGGGAGGGCCGGCAATGGCCACAAAGCCGGACCGAAAACCGTAGTTTTCTTCAGCGGATGCCATCTTGCAGCTCCTCTTGCGGCGTATCGGTCAGCAACGTTTCAATGATATCCCAGAGTCGTTCTTTGCCCAACCGGGATTTGGCCGAGAAGAGCGTGAGCTGCTCCCGGTCGATTTCAAGGGCGGCGGTGATGAGCCGGATTTGTTTGTTCTGTTTGTTTTTTGAAAGTTTATCGGCCTTGGTCAAAACCGGTATAACCGGGATTTGATAGAGGGTGAGCCAGTCGATAAAATTGCGTTCCTCAACCTGGGGTTCCCGGCGGATGTCCATGATCAGGGTCACCGCCTGCAGGCTGGACCGCTTCTTCAGGTATCCCTCGATCATGGGCCCCCATTTTTTCTTTACGGCCGCGGGCACCTTGGCATAGCCGTATCCGGGCAGATCCACCAGGTAGAAAGCCTGGTTGACGATAAAAAAATTGATCAGCTGGGTCCGGCCCGGAGTGGAACTGGTCTTTACCAGATGCTTTCGATTGACCAGGGTATTGATCAGCGAAGATTTACCGACGTTGGAGCGACCGGCAAAAGCAATTTCAGGCAGGCGGGCCTCGGGATACTGATCCGGCTTAACGGCACTGGTCACAAATTCGGCGGTTTTAACATGCATGGCAGCCGTTTGGCGATTTTGGTGTTTAGAGGAAGTGGAGTTGAACTTCCCCTTTAAAACGCGCCGAGCATCGCAGGTTAGGGCGAAGGAGCGAAGTGCTTGTTTGAGCGCAGCGAGTTGTGCTGAGCGCGCCCTTTCCGAGAAGCGCAGGGCAGCCCGCAGGGCCGCGTTTTATGGGCTCTTTTCTTTTGGTTCTTTTTCTTTCACGCGAAAGAAAATGAACAATGTCTACCATATGATAAACAGCTCCAATTAAACTTGAATAAGACAAATATTGCTGAAGATTTACCCGGCTGGCAAAACCGGCCGGAGATTCTGCAAGGAATCAAGGCCTGATTTAGCTTTACGTCTTATCCTTAAAATATTTCTCCAACCGATCCATACCCTTTTCAATATTCTCCATGGAGGTGGCGTATGAGAACCGCAGGTAACCCTCGCCGTGGGATCCGAAATCAATCCCCGGAGCAACGCCCACGTGCGCTTTTTCAAGAATATCGAAGGCCAGCGCATAAGAGTCGTTGGAGACATGTTTTGCGTTGGCAAATATGTAAAAGGCACCGGTGGGCTCCACCGTGATGCCCAGCCCCAGGCCCCGAATGCGTTCAAGCATGTATTTGCGCCGCCGGTTGTAGGTGTCGCGCATCCGGGCGGTATCCTCACCGGCCTGTTTTAAAGCCGTGATCCCAGCTTTTTGCACCATGGCATTGGCGGAAATGAAGAAGTTCTGGTGGATCTTCTGGATCGGGCGGACAAATTCGGGCGGCACAATGACATAGCCCAGGCGCATGCCGGTCATGGCATACAATTTCGAAAAGCCGTTGAGCACAAAGGCCCGGTCGGTAAACTCAAGGATCGAATGTTCTTTTCCCTCGTACACCAGGCCGTGGTAGATCTCATCGGAAACAATATGGGGTCCGAGGCCGGCGATGGCTTCCAAACGCTCCGTGGAAATCAGGTTACCGGTCGGATTGGAAGGGTAGTTGATAAAAATTCCCTTGGTGCGTGGGCTGATTTTTTCCTTGATGGCCTCCGGTCGGTATTGAAAGCCCTCTTCTTCAAAGACCGGGACCGTTACCGGGACACCACCGATGAATTTAATAAAATTGGGATAACAGGCATAATGCGGGTCAGAGATGATGATCTCCTCGCCAGGCTCTACCAGAGCTGAAAACAGCATGAAAATGGCCGGAGAGGTTCCTGAACAGACAATGATGTTGCCAGGATCGACCGCCACGTTGTAGGTATTCTGGTAGTATTCACAGATCGCCTCCCGCAGTTCGAGCAGACCCAGGCTGTGGGTGTAGTGGGTGTAGCCGGCATCCAAGGCCTCACAGGCGGCGGCCTTCACACATTGCGGCATATCAAAGTCCGGTTCCCCGATTTCGAGGTGGACGATATCGACACCATCTCTCTCCATTTCATGGGCCTTTTCCAGTACGTCCATAACGATGAAAGAGGTGATGTCTCTGGTGCGAGCGGTTGTCATGGCTATACGACCTTGTTTAGTGGATATTCGATGATGCCTTCGGCGCCCAGTTTCAGTAGTTCGGGAATCAAGTCCCGCACCTGGTCGGAACCAATAACGGTTTCAACCGAGAACCAGGTTGTCTGGTAAAGCGGTGCCACGGTCGGGGCGTTGAGACTGGGCAGCTGTTGAACCACGCTCTCCAAGTTAGCCTGTTCCACATTCATTTTCAATCCCACCAGTTTCTCGCCCTTGAGGGCCCCTTTTAGCAATAGGGCGATCTGCTCGATTTTTGCTCGTTTTTCCTGGTCTTTCCAGGCCTGGTGGTTGGCGATTAACTGTGTGTTGGTCTGCATCAGTTCGTGGACGATACGCAGGCCATGGGCTTTGATGGTACTCTCGGTTTCGGTTACTTCTACCACGGCATCGGCCAATCCGGAGACCACCTTGGCCTCCGTGGCGCCCCAGGAAAACTCTATGTCAACCTCTATTTTACGCTCGGCAAAATAGCGCCGGGTAAACTGCACGAGTTCCGTGGCTATTTTCTTTCCCCGCATATCCTCCAGCGTTTGCACCGGAGAGTCGTAGGGGACCGCTAGCACCCAGCGTGCCGGTCGGGCGCTGACCTTGGAATAGACGAGGTCCTGCACGACCTGTACGTCGGAGTCATTTTCGGCAATCCAGTCTTTGCCGGTCAGGCCGGCATCCAGGGTGCCGTTTTCAACATAGCGGGACATTTCCTGTGCGCGGCAGATGGCGCACTCAATAGATTCATCATTGATTTCAGGAAAATAGCTTCTACCGTTCACATTGATAGTCCACCCTGAGCGTTTGAACAAGGCCAGGGTCGCTTCCTGAAGGCTCCCTTTGGGCACCCCCAGGTTCAGTTTTGACTTCATTTGTTATAAACCTCCTCGGGATCAAACACAGGCTTTCCGACCACGTTGTATTGGCCGTCCTTGGATACGACTCTGTGAAAACAGCTGATATGACCGGTATGACAGGCTGCCCGGCCGACCTGCTCGATTTTTAAAAGGACTGTGTCCGCGTCGCAATCTATCCGGATTTCCTTGACCTGCTGGACATTGCCGGATGTTTCGCCTTTCACCCACAGGGTCCCGCGGCTGCGGCTGAAATAGGTCGCCCGTCCCGTGGCCAGGGTGTGTTCCCAGGCGTCTTGGTTCATATAGGCGAGCATGAGCACTTCTCCGGTTTCAAAATCCTGGGCGATAGCCGGGATGAGCCCTCCGGTTTTTTCAAAGTCGAGCATTCTTAACCTCATTTATATATTGTAGCGATAAAACATCACTCAGTAACCAGAACGTTATGTAATGTCAAACTTTTTTTATATTTCCCTTCGTTCGGCATTCCCAGAAAAGGGCTGGTGATTTACTTGCCTATCGGGACGTTATCTGTTAGCATGTCCGCTCATTATTTTGGACGAGACTTTTGTTTGGCGGCAGTACCGCCACCCTGCCGTGTGGTAGTGGGACAAGATCACAGAAAGTACTTCTGCAATGCCAAAATCGAAAAAAAGCGCGGCTGAAATCAGGAAAAAGCGTGCCAGCAATAAAAAACCGACCCTCTTTTCGCGCCTGCTGCGTCTGTTTGTCTGGATGACCCTTCTGGCCGTTATTACGGGTACCATCGCCGTAATGGGCATTTTTGTGTACCTGGGTCAGGACCTGCCCCGGATTTCAACGCTCACCGACTACCGCCCACCGACCATCACCACCGTCTACTCGGATGACAACCGTAAAATAGGCGAGTTCTATAAGGAACGACGCCTCATCATTCCCCTCGAACAAATGCCGGCCCGGTTGAAGCAAGCTTTCGTTGCGGCCGAAGACGCCCGCTTCTACCAACATCGGGGTATTGATATTATGAGTATCATCAGGGCCTTTTTCAAAAACTTGGAGGCCGGTACCATCGTTCAGGGGGGGAGTACGATTACCCAGCAGGTGACCAAATCGTTCCTGCTCTCCCCGGAACGCAGCTATACCCGCAAGATCCGCGAAGCCATATTGGCGTATCGTATCGATAAAACCTTCAGCAAAGATGAGATTCTGTTTCTGTATCTGAACCAGATCTATCTTGGCCACGGGGCCTATGGTGTGGAAGCTGCTTCGGAAAACTATTTTGGTAAATCGGCCAAGGACATGAACCTGGCCGAGTGTGCCATGCTGGCCGGATTGCCCCAGGCGCCCAGCCGATATTCGCCTTTCCGATTTCCCGACCGGGCCAAGCAGCGTCAGATCTACGTGTTGAACCGAATGGTATCCGAGGGATACATCACCAACATCCAGGCTACCGAAGCCATCGACATGCCCCTGGACATCAAACCACGGCGGAACTGGTATATTGAAAAGGTACCGGCCTACACCGAATATATCCGGCGCTATGTCGAGGAGAAGTACGGTAAGAACAAACTCTACCTGGATGGGTTGAAAATCCATACCTCCGTCAACATCGACATGCAGAAGATGGCCCGCGAAGAAATCGTCAAAGGTTTACGAGCGCTGGATAAAAGACAGGGGTATCGGGGGCCGCTCCGGTCCATCGCTGCCGAGGAGATCGAGACGCTCTCCAGCGAATTGAAGAAGACGTACGACCTCAATCCTCTTGAAAAAGACAAGACCGTTACCGGCGTAGTCATCGCCGTGGACAACAAGGCCGGAGCGGTAACCGTTCGAATGGGCAGCGAGCGCGGTATTATTGCCCTGGTGGACATGCAATGGGCGCGTAAACCGAATCCGGAGGTGTCCTACCGCTACGCCAAGATCAAAAAGCCGGGTAAAGCCCTGAAGATCGGGGATGTGATCCTGGTTAAGCTCAAAGAGAAAGAAGCCCAGAGCGGTGATTGGCAATTGGCCCTGGAACAGGTGCCCAAGGCCCAATCGGCCCTTTTGTGCATCGAGGCCGAAACCGGTTACGTGAAGGTCATGGTTGGCGGTCGGGACTTCAAATCCAGCCAGTTCAACCGGGCCGTACAGTCCCGGCGGCAGCCCGGCTCCGCATTCAAGCCGCTCATCTACGCGGCCGCCATTGACAAGGGCTACACCCCGGCTACCGTGATTATCGATTCACCCATCGTCTATACGGATGAACAACGGGATTTCAAATGGAAACCCGAGAACTACGGCCGGAAGTTTTACGGCCCGACACTGCTGCGCAAGGCGCTGTCCAAATCAAAAAATGTGATCACGGTAAAAGTGGTTCAGGATATCGGGATCGATTACGTGATCGATTATGCGCGCAAACTGGGCATTCACTCTGACATGCCGCGCGATTTGTCCATTTCTCTCGGCTCTTCGGGTGTTTCCCTGCTGGAGATCGTGAACGCCTATTCCGTGTTCACCAATCAGGGGTATTTCGTGGAACCGGTTTTCATTACCCGGATTGTAGACCGGGACGGCAAGGAGCTCGAACAAGCCCGGCCGCAGCGCGAGAAAGTCATCGACCAGACCACGGCATACCTGATGACCAACCTGCTGGAAGAGGTCGTCAAGAGTGGCACGGGCCGCCGGGTCAAGGCCTTGAATCGCCCCGTGGCAGGCAAAACCGGAACCACCAACAACCTGTTTGACGCCTGGTTCGTTGGCTATACCCCGGGATACATCACCGGGGTCTGGGTCGGTTTTGACGAGGAGGCCTCACTGGGGGTCGGTGAAACCGGTTCGCGGGCTGCCAGTACTGTCTGGCTCGGGTATATGCAGCGCCTGCTCTCCGGCAAACCGGTTCGGGTGTTCCAGGTACCCGAAGGTGTGGTGTTCACCAAGATAGACGCCGAGACCGGCCTTTTGCCGATTCCTGAATCCAAAGAGACCTATTTCGAGTGCTTCAAGGAAGGGACGGTGCCGATCGATTACACACCGCGGCCGGATGTGGTAATAGAACCAGAACAGTTCTTCAAAGACGACATCTAGTGCCCGTGTTGAAAGGGCATATTTTGTCCCGGAGCTGCGTTTTCGCTATTTTAAAATCCTCGACGTAGATTTACTACGCCTCCGGTTTCAAAACAGCTCAAGCCTTGCTCCGAAACAAAATCTACCCTTTCAACACGGGCACTGCCAATTTATACGGCCTTGCCCGCAACCAAAATCTACCACCTGTGGCCGAACACTTCCTAATTTGAACCATCAATCCTCGCCGTAGATTTACTACGCCTCCGGTTTCAAAAGCGATCAAGCCTTGCTCGGAGCCTAATAGAACGGGCGCGATGATGATATCATCGCGCCCGTTTGGTTTATCCTGTCTTTTGTATTCTAAGCCGCGGCAGCTTTTTTTCCGAACAGCTGTTTAGCCCAGATGCCGCTGAGGATATAACTGTAGAGCCAGGTACCGAAGAAGATCAGGACAAAGGCCTTGACGATGTCCATGCCGCTGCCGTCAAGCGAAAAGCCCGGGACGTAGCCGAACAGAAAGGGTCCCAGGTAGAGGAACTTGGCGAATTTGAACGCAGTGAACGCCGTGCGCCACATGTTGGCCTTGGCAATGGTGGCCCCGGCAAAGGCCGCGATGCAGACCGGTGGCGTGATGTTCGAATCCTGGCTGAGCCAGTAGACGATCATGTGGGCGGCAATTTCGTTGACGCCGAGTTCCGTGAGGGCCGGTACAGCGACGACGGCCGTGATCAGGTAGGCGGCGGTCACGGGAACCCCCATGCCCAGCACCAGGGAGGCCAGGGCAACCAGCAGAATGGTCAGCCAGAGCCGGCCGGCGGCCAGTTCGATGATGATGTCGGCAAAGGTCAGCATGAGTCCACTGTAGGTCAGCACGCCGATGATGATGCCGATGACGCCGACCGTCGCGCCGATCTTCAGGCTGCTTTCCGCGCCCCGGCGGGAGGATTCCACGAATTTCAACAGTTCAGTTTTGATGTCCGCCCCGCGTTTGTGCCGGACAATGGCCGCGATGATGCCGAGAATCAGGCCGGCGATCAGTACCCGGTTGCCTGAAAAGCCCGATTGGATTTTGTTGACGGTTGCGGGCTCTAATACGTATTTGAGACCGCCCGTCAAAAGGGAGAACCCCAGCACCAGTCCCATGATCCACACCATCGTCAGGTCGGTCTTGGTTTCAGGGGTCTTATGGCTGATGGCGATACAGGTGGCGATGCCGATGATGGCCGAGTAGCCCGGTGAAAAGCCGGTCAGCATGAGAATGGTGATGACAATCAGCGGCGCGGTGTACACCCACTGCTCTTTCAGAATCTGCGAGGCGCTTTCCTCGCTCTTTTCCCCCCGGATGTTGTACATCTTGGCTTCGTAGTGCACCATCATGAACACTGAAAATACATACATCATGGCCGGGAAGATGGCCACCAGCATGATCTTGGAGTAGGGTACCCCGGTCAGCTCGGCCATGATGAAGCCGCCGGCACCCATGATCGGTGGCATGAACATGCCGGAGATGGAGGCCGCCGGTTCGATGCCGCCGGCCACGTGGGGCCGGAACCCGGCCTTTTTCATCATGGGAATGGTGAAGGCCCCGGTGGAAACCGTGTTGGCGATGGCGCTGCCGGAGATGGAGCCGAACAGCCCCGAGGCGATAACCGAGACCTTGGCCGGCCCCCCGATTTTGTGGCCCACGGCGGCCAGAGGAAAATCGATGAAAAAGCGCTGGGCGCCACTTTTTTCCAGAAAGGCGCCAAACAGCACGAACAGAATCACGTAGGTGGCCAGGACGTTGGCCATGATGCCGAACACACCGTCACTTTTATAGAAAATACTGGTGCACACCTGCGGAAAGGTGTCACCGGCGTGGGCGATGAGATCCGGCATGTAAGCGCCGTAGACGCCGTAAAGCAGCAAAAGGGTTCCCATGATGACGAACACGGTGCCGACCACCCGCCGGGCCAGCTCGATACCGATAAGTACCCCGACGATGGCCACCGCCTGGTCAAAGGGGGTTTCGATACCCGTCCTGTAATTGATGGCTTCGAAATTCAGGATCCAGTAGCCGACGCTGAAAATCGAAAGCAGGATCAGCAGGTAGTCCACCCAGCGCAGCCATTTGTTTTTGGACTTGTAGGTAAGGAAAACGAGCACATAGGTGATGATGACGTAAATACCCCGGTGGTATTGGGTGGCAGCAGGCTGGAGGACGGCGGAATAGGAATAGAACAGAACCAGGGTGACCGCCAGGACGTCGAAAACGATCTTTTCGATTTTGTTGAGTTTTTCGTACACTTTGGTTGCCTTCTTTACGAAATGGTTGTTGCCTGCGGTCAATTATCAAGCATGTATAGGGGTGCGGTTTTATAGTAAAACCGCACCCCGTTTGTATTACATCGCTTGTGCCAGAGTCAAGCGATTACAGCATACCCTTTTCTTTCCAAAATTTCTCGGCCCCGGGATGGAACGGGGTCACGATATTGGTGGCACCGGTCTTCAGGCTCATGTTCTTGAAGGTCTTCTTCATGGAGAGCATGTGCTTGAGGCCGGCATCCGTGTAGATCAGAGAGAGCAGCTTGTAGACCACGTCGGCGGATACCTTGGAGTTGGCGACCCACAAGGCGCTGTCCTGGAAGGACGGCGCGTCGTAGCTCACACCGCGGTAAGTCCCGGCCGGTACGCTCAGTTTACCGAAGTACGGGTACTTGGCAAAAAAGCCGGAGGATTTGGCATCGGCCGCCAGGTCGATCAGGGCGATGTCATTGGTCTGGGCCGCCATGATGACCGCGCCGCTCGGAAAAGCGGTGAACAGCCAGAAGGCATCCAGCTGGTTGTTGCCGAACGCCGCAGCGGCATCGTTGTAACCCATGGCGTTTCTTTCGATCTTGTCCCACACGCCCATGTGGCTGAAGAACAGCTCACAGTTGGCAAACGCGCCGGAGCCGGCGTTGCCCACGCCTACTTTTTTACCTGCGAGATCTTTGACACTCTTGATCCCGGACCCTTTTTTGACCACCAGCTGGGCCGGGGCGCCGTACAGCCAGGCCACGGCCATGACGTCAGTGTATTTACGGGTATCGTTTTTCATCTTGCCGTTGCGGCCCAGCCAGACATGGCCGGAGTAAACGGTGGAAAATTGCTGTTTACCGGCATTGGTCTTTCTGAGGTTTTCAACGGACCCGGCAGACGTCTGGGCTTTGACGGAAAAAGACTTGACGGCCTTGACCGGCTTGTAGACCTGAATCCCGTTGGCTACAACCTGGAACGTCCCACCGGCCGGACCACCGCCGAAGATGATCCGTTTTTTCATGGCAAAGGAACTTGTCGAAAAGGCAAGGGTGATCAGAACAACCACACTGATACCCAACATTGATTTGAAAAACGTGTTCTTCATTGCGATTACCTCCTTTTAGGTTGGCATAAGAGAAATGATAAGACACATTCACCGAAAGGGAAGCCGATTCAGGTTTACCCCATGGGTGGTATGAGCCGATCCTCCTTCAGTAACCGCTCCGGATGACAGCGTCAATTGGACTATTTCTGAAATATCTGTCAGAGAATTTCTTACAATAATTGAATGCCCTTTAGGTTTGTCCCCGAACACCCGGTTAATTATTGTAACCTGTATCTTAGAATCTCGGCATTAAACATTCATCAAATTGCTATTGGTATCGGCGTCAAAATCGACTTCATTTTGATGACCTGGTGATGCTTCGATTTTGATCTCGATAGCGATCCCGGTTTCGAGGTGAAATCTTATCGGGAGGCTGACAGATAAACGCGGGGAGGACTCTATTTTTACGGATTTCGAAGAGACCATAGTACCCCCTGGTTCTATGGCTCAATCAGGTTGCTCTGGATGGCAAAGCGCGAGATGTCGGCGTTGTTGCGCAGATTGAGTTTTTTCAACAGCCGCAGGCGATAGGTATCTACCGTTTTGATACTGATGTTATAGGCGGCGGCGATCTCCCGATTGGTGTTGCCCTGGGCCAGGCGCTTTAAAACTTGCAGTTCCCGGTTCGAAAGTGAATCCAGGGGAGACTGTCCTTTGGCGCCGCGGGCTACCCGCAGGGCCAGGGTTTCGGTTGCCTCCGGTGAAAGGTAGCGTTGGCCGGCAAGCACTTTACGGATGGCGCTGACCAGTTTTTCAGGTGCCGATTTTTTGGTGATGTATCCCATGGCCCCCGCTTCGATGGCCCGGACCACATACTGCTCTTCCTCATGCATGGTCAAGATAATCACCGGCAGCTCAGGATGATCGTCCCGCAGCCGGGTTGTCACTTCCAGCCCGTCAAATTCCGGCATCGAAATGTCAATGACGGCAACATCCGGATCGGTGTCGCGCGCCTTCTGAATGGCTTTTTTCCCGTCGGCCGCTTCGGCCACGACGGTCATATCGCCGCTCTCCTCGACAATGCGACACAGCCCGGCACGGACAATACTATGATCGTCAGCCAGCAACACGCGAATCATACGCGGTGATCTCCAATGGGTATCTCTAGGGACACCGTGGTGCCTTTGCCCCGAGCGGAGTTAATGGCCAGGGTGCCCCCGGCCAACCCGGCCCGTTCACGCATGCCGGCCAGCCCCAGACCTTCGGTTTCCGTCAGGGTTGCCGGATCGAACCCCTGGCCCGAATCTTTGACCGTAACATGCAGGGTATGGTCGTTTACTGCCAGGGAGACGTCGACGTTGCCTGCCTCCGCGTGACGGGCGACATTCGTGAGGGCTTCCTGGGTTATGCGATACGCGGCAGTCGCAATGCTCCCTTTCAACTGGGGAACTTCCGAATGTTCAAAAATACAGGTAATCTTGGTCCGCTGTTCGAAATCGGCGGTATACCATTCCAGGGCGTCGATCAGGCCCAGATCATCCAGGACACCGGGCCGCAGCCGAATGGCCATGCCGCGTACATCCTCGATATTCTTATCGATCAGCCCGCTCATTGTCAAGGCGCGTTCGGCTGCCGCAGCGTCGGTTTCTTTCAGGCGCTCGTACATCCAGATTGTGTCCATCCGCAGGGCGGTGAGCACCTGGCCCAGTTCGTCATGCAGTTCCCGGGCAATGGATGCCCGCTCCTGTTCCTGGCTGACCAGGATACTGCCGGAAAGGCGCCGCAGGCGCTCGCGAGCCTTCTTCTCCGCCGTGATATCCGTGGAGATGCTGCACACGCCGCTGGCCTGATATTTGGAGTCATAAATGGGAAATTTTACAGACAGGTAGGTATGCAAATCCTCACCGTGCGGCAGGTGCTCTTCAACCTGCAAAGGCCTGTCTGCGGCCAGTACCCGCCGATCGTGCTGGCTGAACTGATCCGCCACCTCGCGGGGCAGCAGGTCATAATCGCTGCAGCCGCGCACCTCATCATTGGTCTTCTCCAGCAGTTCCTCAAAGCGGGCATTGATCAGAACATAGCGAAACCGGCGGTCTTTGATATATACCACGTCCGGGGTGTATTTCAGGATGCTGGTAATCTCCCGCGTGCGCTTGGCTACTTTGCGTTCCAGATCCCGCGAGTGCCGGGCTAATTCCTCCTTGGCCTCGCGCAGCTTCTCTTCGGCCCGCTTTCTTTCGGTGACATCTATGGAGACGGCCAGGGTGCGTTTGAATTTTCCGTCCCGGTCCCGGTCGGCGATGGCGGACAGCAGGACATCGATAATTTTGCCGTTTTTTTTCACGAAACGATAGGGAATATCCTTGCAGTAGCCGTTTTGGAAGAAATCACGGAAGACGGTTTCCTCGGCATATACTTTAGATTCCGAGGTAAAAAAATCGGTCAATTTGCGCCCGACGATATCTTCCGGCAGATATCCCATCTCTTCCGCCCAGTGGTCACTGACGCTGACCAGGCGCCCTTGTTCATCGATCGAGTGCAGCATCGCCGGCGTGTTGTGGTACAGCGAGCGATAGCGGGCCTCGCTCTCGCGCAAAGCGGCCTCGGCCGCCCGTCGCTGGAGGATTTCCCGGCTGGCTTTTTTATACAGAAAGAGAACGGAGATGCCGATCAGGATGCAGAGCGCCAGCACAATGGGGCCCGTCATGCGGATGAGCGGATCGGCCACGGTGCGGGTAATCGCCTGGCGGCTGCGCAGGTGGACGACGTGCCAGCCGGGGTTGTAATCCAGCTCGACCCGGTGCATGAGGTACCGCACCCCATCGGCGTCCATCGCTTTGTCCAGATCGGTCTTCTTGAAACCCAACCAGGACCAGGGGCCGCGTCCGAACTGGCGCGAGCGATTGAGCTGGTCCAAATCTTCCGGTGTAAGCTTCCAAAGAGGGTGGTAGAGCCAATCCTGGTTGTTCGCGATAAAAACGATCCCTTTGGGGTCGATTACCACCAGGATCGCATCGTCACTGGGTCCCAGTTTCCTCTCAATGAATTGAATCGGGGCCTTGATAACGGCCACCCCGATGGGGGCTGATCCTTTATCCAGGTAGACGGGAAAAGAAGAATAGGCCCCGCGTTTGCCCGACGTGGTGCCGAGTGCCAGGTAGGTTGCCGGCTGGCCCGCAATCGCTTTCTGGAAGTAAGGACGGAAACTGAAATTCTGACCCACGAAACTTTCCGGGTCGTAGCGATTACTGGAGGCTATGGTGAGGCCGCTGTCATCCATCAAATAGCAGACATCTGCGCTCAGGGTGTCCCTGAAATGGTCTAATATCGTGTTGGCCCGTTCCAGGGCGGCACTGGAACCGGTGCCAACCAGAATCTGGATAGCCGGCATGCCGGCCAACGTCTGCACCGGTCCGGTATTCTGGGACAGCAGAGCGGAAAGGCTGTTCTGCACCGCCAGGATGCGGTTGATCGCCTGTTTTTCCGCATCCCGGAATGCGATTTTCTTCATGGTCGCATAATACAGATAACCGCCAATGATGGCCGACAAGAATGCCAGTAGAGACAACATCAGTAGAATTTGGCGTAATTTCATGACGTTCAGGCTCCGCTTAGAATGGAAACCGGTTTGCCCCTGTTGACGACAACCTCGGTATCAGCAAGCTTCGGACTGACTGCCACCGTAATGGTGTCAACGGCAAACAGGTTTTTAAGGGTAGCCAGGTTGTTGTTTTTTTGTCCCTTCACATTTGACACAGAATGGGGGTTGACCGCAATCGAAATCACACTTTCGACTTGCCCCTGGCGTTGCAGCTCCCGGCAGACACGATCGAGAAACAGTTTTGACATGACCAGTTGGCCGAATGCCGGGTGATAGGGCCCGGCCAGAACGGTATTGTCCCGGTTCAGTTCGGCTGAGGACTGCAGCCCCATCCGGATCACGGGGATACGGCTGTTTACAAAAAGCTTATATAGCCGCGCGGTCGTATCGACAGCGGAATCAAGGTTCAAGGGGGTATAGCGCCCCGCTGCCAGAAGGTCTGCCAGGGCGCTGCCGACCAGCACCAATGCGGGATAGATCCGGACGAAATCCGGGGCCAGCGCCCGGATGCGCCGGCCGGTCTCAAGGGCGCCGGCGGCGGAATCGCCTGGTAATCCGAGCATCATCTGCAGGCCGGCCTCATACCCGCCGTGCTTGAGCAGGGCCATGGCCGTTTCCGTGTCCGCCGCCCGGTGGCCGCGGTTGGATATTCGCAACACCCCGTCATCCATCGACTGTGCCCCGATTTCAATTGTTGCGACACGGTAGCCGTCCAGCCAGGCCAGCCGCTGGGGATCGATCGTATCGGGGCGGGTCGAAAAGCGGATGCTGTCGACCGTACCGGATTGTATGAATTCTGTTGCCACATCAAGCAGTTGCCGTACAGATTGCTTCGGCAAACCAAGAAAATTACCACCGTAGAAAGAGATTTGTACGGGTTTACGGCGACCTTTTGGGTAGGTTAGCTGCTTTTGGATTTCCCCGCGGACCTGTGCCGGAGACGGCAGGGGCTTGGTTTGACCGGTAATGGCGGTTTGGTCACAGAAGACGCAACGGTGGGGGCAGCCGGTATGGGGCAGGAAGACCGGGATGATGAGGGGGCTGCTTGGTTTTGCATGCGAGGACATTTTAAAAGCCCAGTATTAGAAAGCGATGATATATTTAGGCCACGCATCAATGGTCGGACCTAAATACTATCGTTAACGCCCCCCATGCCTCAGATCAGCTTGAAAGCCCATGATTTCTATTGGAATCTGTTCATTTTCTTTCACGTGAAAGAAAA
>Ga0126334_10000099_pt1 | contig 29480 bp, 24 predicted proteins | sample InaspJWI49metaG_FD_94491 | JGI IMG/M metagenome (GOLD analysis project Ga0126334, IMG submission 94491) | Marine gutless worms symbiont microbial communities from Oahu, Hawaii - Inanidrilus sp. 2 OAHU.JWI-49 metaG | ecosystem: Host-associated > Annelida > Digestive system > Unclassified...
CCACATCAATTGAAAAAGATCGAAAAATGGCTTAACAATCGCCCTAAAAAGTGTCTAAATTTTAAAACACCGGCCGAAGCCTTTAAAGCCGAGTGTTGCACTTAAACGTTGAATGCAGGCAGTAAACTCAGTTTGACCAATCCTATTTTCATAATTCTTCGCGAGCTCCCATCAGGGCTGAGAAAAAATGGATGTCCGTGCCTTGGGACCAGCTGGCCTTCGGGACGTAGCAACATTATTTGAAGCTAACGGTGTGTTAATGTAAGCGTCTGATTTGTGAACGTTCGAGGCACCCTTTTTCATCCTTGTTTTATGCGGCCGATCATGATTTTATACCTTGGTATGCATTCTTGGGCGACGCTACAAAATTTCCAGAATTATCAGGGGGTCACAGAATGCATAAATCATAGAAAAACCTTGACTTTTAGAAGTCGGGTTGGTACAAGAGTTTCGTTATTATGCATAATTGTATGACTTTGGCTGCTTGGGCTTCTTAGGAACGAAGCCCATTCGCCAGGAAAGGAGGTGATTCGGGGCCGGCAGCAACCGGCCGTTACACGTATTATCAGGTTACAATAGTTCTATCGTCATGACGACAGTTAATCCATTAAGGAGGAATTTAAAGATGAAGAAATTATTTGTATGTTTTCTAGCAGTAGCCATGGTTTTCGCGTTTACTGCACCGCTGATGGCTGCTGACTGGAACTTTTATGGAAACACCCGTTTCCAGACTTTTGGCCAGGACAGAGACAAGGAGCTTGTCAGTGCTACTGCAACTGAAGGCGATACCGACACCATCTGGTTGATGCAGAACAACTCCCGTTTCGGCGGTAAAGTTGCCGCTGGCGACATCGCCGGTCACATCGAAGTTTCGGTTGGCTCCGTAGCCTCTGGCGGCACCAACAACGTTGGTATTCGTCACCTGACGGGTACTTGGAACTTCGGCGCGGGCTCTCTGCTCGTCGGTCACACCTGGTCCATTCTTACCAACTTGCTGTCCAACCAGGCTGCCAATCAGGGCCAAGGCCTGCTGGGTTATGGAAGCATCTTCCAGGCCCGTCAAGACCAGATCCGCCTGACCTTCGGCGGTTTCAAAGTTAGTTTTCTGGCTCCGACCACTTCCGCTGGCGCTGGTCCCGATATTGACACACCGCTGCCGAAAATCGAACTTGCTTATCGGTTCGCTACCGACATGTTCTGGGTTGAGCCTTTCCTCGGCTACCAGACCTATGAACGCCAGTACAGCGCAGCCACCACTTCAATGGCAGATGTTACGTCCGTCATTTATGGTTTCAAAGGTAAGGTTAACTTTGGGCCGGCATTTGTTGGCTTGGGCCTGTCCGCAGGTACCAACCCCACGGAATACGGTCTTGCCGGTACCGGTCAGGCATCCACTCTGGTCGGCACCGAGTACAAAGACATCACCTACATGGAATACATGCTGAATGCCGGTTTCAAAGCCAGTGATATGTTCACCATCGAAGCTGGCTATGGTGCTCAGATGACTGAAGATGATCTCGCTGCCAAAACTGAAGTCGAAAGAAATGCTTACTACATTCAGGTCGATATCTCCTTGGCTCCTGGCGTACACCTGATTCCGGAGTACTCCAAGATTGACAATGGCGAGTCCAAGACCAGCGGCGTTACGACTGATCTTGGTGCATCAACCTGGATTGGTGCCAAATGGCAGATCAACTTCTAAGTCACTGACTCAGAAGTCCAATTGCTAAACAAAAAGCTCGGGGTTTTGCCCCGGGCTTTTTTTCATGGTGATACAGCAAGCAGTAGCAGCCGAGCTATCGGTTCACAGCCTGTGATAGTGGGCGCTTGCATTGATGTTGATAAACGCCCCAAGCATAACCGCTCAGAGTGCAACAGACAAATCCCTGATTGCACATTCAAAGAAACACGTGTCGATTGATACGACTATAGCAGCCCCCCCCCCGTAGCCGCGAGGCCTATAGAGATCGAAAAGCATGAAACCTCACAAAACAGCGAAACTATCGGGTCGTATTCTCGATAGAAGTCGATCCAAGAACGCAAGTTGGTGCTATCTAAATTTTGCGTCCATGCTGAGAAACACAATGCCTTTTTAGGAGAGGTAATAGGAAAGAATAGCGCAGCCTTGTGTGCGAATCCAATGGCCACGGCAGGATACAGGATACACCAATTCCCTCCTGCAGGGGAAAGTTTTTTAGTCAGTGGCTGTATAACCACCCATCATTTTTTCTGGCTGAGCTCATAGGCCATGAGAGTGCTTTGTGGCTGCGTGGCTACTACCCGGCCTTCTTTCATGACGATTCCGACGACTAGCTCCTGTATGCCGTCGTTATTGAGATCACCGACTGCGAAATCCTGGATGCGGCCGGTTATGTCCCGGGTTTTCCAAATACTGGCCAGGCCGCCACCGTCCCACATCACGGCCTCTATATAACCAGAGGAATAACTACGATATCTCTCTAACTTGACATTCGCAAACGCTTTGTTTTTAAACAGGACAACCTCGTACAAGCCGTCCTTATCAAGGTCGGCCACTCTGAGGCGCGTTGGCAAGTAAAACGGCAAAGGATGGACGTCCTGGTCATTTTTTTCACCCAGAATGTGTTGTAAATTGCCGCCATATGTTGCTTGCCCCTGCCACACGGATTCTCCGGCCGGGCGCAGGATCTGCAGTTTATCTGATTTATTATATGCCACGATGGTTTCGCCGCCGTCATTCTGGATATCACCCCAGGCGGAACCCAAAGCATTGGCCAGCTTGGGTTTTACGACCCGATCGAGGACGTCCAGTTCACCGCCGACCCAACCTAGCTCAGAGATTTCTGAATCAAAAGGTGTATTGCTCTCAAGAATTTGCCGTTGTCCCAAAAGGACGTTTCCTTTGATGGGGTGGTTGATGGCCCTAAAATAGTAAGGTTGTTTGTTTGCTATCACGGCATACGTCTGGCCGTTGAATTCAAGGACGATGGAGTTCATCGCGGTGCGCTGGCTGGTCAATCCCGTGACAAAGATTTCAGGGGTTCCGTTGCCATTTATGTCTGCCAAATCGACGCTCAAATTCAAGGCGAACGCGTCGCGTTCATACTCAAACACTTTACGGAAGCGCCCCTGGCTAGCCTGGTGAATATAAACCCATTTTGGGGTGACGGTGACCAGCTCATTTAAGCCGTCATTGTTTACGTCTCCAATTTCCATTCCGCTGAGCAGGTGCTTGAAGACAGGGCCTTTCCAAAAATTTGCTTTGGCCCGGCCGGTGTACGCCTGGGTGATGAATGCCGGGTTCAGGTTGCTGCGTTGCTGGTTGTTTTCTGGCTGGGCAAGCGCAAAAGGGGCACCTCCGGCAGATGTCCGGGGCGCAGCCTCCGGTTTGAACCCGCCCTCAAGGAGCTTTTCCGGATGCGCGTGGACATCGAGCGTCTTGGTAGGTCGGGCTGCGGCAGGGCCTGAGGCGGCCGGCGCTGCCGTTGCCGGTCCCAGGGCCACCGGTGCGGCCATCTGGCGGCCAAACACCGTGGCGTTGATATCGGTTGCAAACCGGTTGATCTGGGGAATGACCTTGCCCATCCCTTCGGCCTGGTTGAAAAAAGAGAGGGTCTGTCGCTCTCCAGATACATCGACCATTTTAGCATCCATGCTGATACTGTTGCCAAAGATAGTCAGACTGCCGAACAATACATAATCCGCCTGGAGTTTGGCGCCCAGAATCTGGGCCTGGATCTCATTGAGCGGGCCGGTAGCCTGTTTGGCGGCGGCCACGGTCTGCTCGCGGCCCAGGACCTGGACTTTGTTTTCCCAGGCCAGGCGGGAGGTCAGCATGTCGGCAATACCGTTGCGCAGATACGTTAAATCTTTTTCCGCGTTGATCGTAAAAGGGACGATGGCAACTCGATAGGGCCGGGTTTCTGCGGCCTGAAGCGCTGGGCCGGAAATGGCCGCGGCCAAAAATATTGTAAGGACGGCATATTTGAAAATAGATCTTAAAGACATATGATTCCTATTCATCCAATTTATGTTTTAATAGGTCGTTGACAATTTGGGGGTTGGCCTGTCCCCGGGTGGCTTTCATGACCTGACCGACAAAAAAACCAAAAACTTTGGTCTTGCCGCCGCGGTACTGTTCCACCTGGGCACTGTTTTCCGCCAGGACTGTTTCTACAATCTGTTCCAGTTCGCCGGTGTCGGACATCTGGACCAGGCCCTTTTTTTCGACAATGCTTTCCGGCGCATCCCCGGTGGCCGCCATCTCGTCGAAAACCTGCTTGGCAATCTTGCCGCTGATCGTGTCGTCGTCAATCAAACGGACCAGGGCGGCCAGGTGCTCGGCGGATATCGGGGATTTGGTGATGCTTTTGCCCTCGGCGTTGAGCAGTCCCAGCAGGGAGCCCATTATCCAGTTGCTCAACTGCTTCGGGCTGGAATGATGGCCGACGCTGGCCTCGAAATAGTCCGCCAGGTTGCGACTGGTGGTCAGCACCCCAGCATCATACCCGGGCAAATCATATTGTTCCACAAAGCGCGCTTTCTTGGCTGCCGGCAGTTCCGGCAGGGCGGCTTTCATCCGTGTGATCCATTCGTCATCGATGACCAGCGGCAAAAGGTCCGGGTCAGGGAAATAGCGGTAGTCATGCGCCTCTTCCTTGCCCCGCATGGAGTTGGATCGGTTGCGGTCCGGGTCCCACAGCCGGGTTTCCTGCACGACCTCTTCACCGTCCAGCAGGATGTCCTGCTGGCGTAGGATCTCGTACTGCAGGGCTTTTTCGACGTGTTTGAAAGAGTTGAGGTTTTTCAGCTCCGTGCGGGTGCCGAAGGCTTCGGTTCCTATGGGGCGCAAAGAGATATTGGCATCGCAGCGGAAACTGCCTTCCTCCATGTTGCCGTCACAGATATCCACATACCTTATAATAGAACGCAACTGTCGCAGGTAAGCACCAGCCTCCGCGGGGCTACGGATATCGGGTTCACTCACGATTTCGATCAGGGGGACCCCGGTACGGTTGAGGTCGACGTGGCTGATAGGCCGGTTGGGGTCGTGGTTCAGCTTGCCGGCGTCCTCTTCCATGTGGATGCGGGTGATGCCGATGCGCCGGGCATGGCCGTCGATATCGATATCGATATGGCCATTGAGGGCTATGGGCAGTTCGTACTGTGAAATCTGGTAGCCCTTGGGCAGATCCGGGTAAAAATAGTTCTTGCGGGCGAAACGGCTGGTCGCCTCAATGGAACAGTCGGTGGCCAGGGCCATGAGCATGGCATATTCAACCACCTTTTTATTCAAAACGGGGAGCACCCCGGGCATGCCGAGGCACACCGGGCAGACATGCGTGTTGGGCGGCGCCCCGAACTCGGTGGAGCAGCCACAGAAAATCTTGGTGCGGGTTTTCAGCTGGGCGTGAACCTCCAGCCCGATGACAGGTTCGAATTGCATAGAAACAGGTGTTAAGTTTTAAGTGTTAAGTTTTAAGATGATCGTCAATCAACCGCCAACGCGTGTAAGATTCATGTGCCAGGTCAGGATTACAGTTGCGGATTTATTCTAACACATAGCACATACGACCTAAAACTAAAATCGATGAACTCGAATGCTTTCGAATTCATCGATTTTAGCCTTATATATCTGTACAATATTAGCCTATTAGTCAACGTTTATTTTGACAATGGCAGGGCCTGCGGGTATACCTCCCACCGGACACCTTGGTCTTGAATTTGCCATTGAATACCGCCGGGAGTGTGAAAATGGACTTTTTTCTGTGTGTCATTGGAATGGTATTGATATTCGAGGGGCTACCCTACTTCGCCATACCCGACAAGATGCGGATAATGGTGCAGAAACTGTTTGAGATGCCCGACAGGTCCCTACGCGGCTTCGGGTTTGTCATGATGCTGACTGGCCTGTTTCTCATATATGTCGGAAGACGATAGGGGATTCCCAATTCAAACACGATAAGGTTATATAGGGATTTGGTTAAAATTTATAAGTATTTTCAATGTATTCACTAAATGATTACAATTTTGATCTACCCAACGAACTGATTGCACAAGCTCCCGTACAAGTAAGAGACAGCTCGCGACTGATGGTAGTGGATCGAAAATCCGGGCTATGGCAGCACAAGAAATTTCACGATCTTTGTGATGAGCTACGGGCTGGCGACCTACTGGTCATCAACAATACCAAGGTAATTCCAGTCAGGTTGTTCGGCAAAAAAGCAACAGGTGGCAAGGTTGAACTGCTCGTTTTGGACTATAATGATCTTGCTGGTCTTGGCGGCAACCCTGGTGTCCAGCCTGCCCAATGCCTCATAAAAGCCTCAAAACAATGTCGACCTGGAGCAATTCTTTATTTTGACGATGGGTTGTCAGCAAAGGTGCGCTCATTTTCAGATGGGATATACTCGGTAACGTTTACCAGTCGGGATGGATTAGAGGCGGCTTTGGATCAAAACGGCTATATGCCTTTGCCACATTATATAAAGCGGTCTCCTGAAACGCCATCGCCTTGTGATGATCGGAAAGCGTACCAGACGGTTTACGCCTCGGAAAAAGGTGCCATTGCGGCGCCAACAGCCGGGCTCCATTTTACCCCTGAACTGCTCGACGACTTGTCCGATAAAGGCGTTGAACTTGTTGAAATTACACTACATGTTGGCTATGGTACGTTTTTGCCGGTCCGGGTTGCAGATATTCGTGAGCACCGCATGCACACGGAACTGTATCATATCTCTACGAAAGCAGCGGAGCAAATCAATCTGGCACGCAGTGAAGGCCGCCGTGTGATCGCTGTGGGAACCACCAGTGTGCGCACACTTGAATACGTGTCGAGAGAAAGCGGTACCGTCCAGGCCGGCAGCGGAGCCTGTGACCTTTTTATATATCCTGGTTTCCAATTTAGAATCATCGATGCCATGATTACCAATTTCCACCTGCCTGAATCTACGCTGCTCATGCTGGTATCGGCATTTATCGGGCGGGAGAGGATCTTGAACGCCTACCGTGAGGCGGTGAGACAGAAATACCGTTTTTTCAGCTATGGTGACGCGATGATGATTGCTTAGTGTTAAGTTTTAAGTGTTATGTGTAAAGTGAAAACCAAAACCGAAAGGCTTTCTCCATGGCATATTTCTATTTTGAAAAACTTGACGTTTGGCAGCATTCGTGCCGGTTGGCGGTTGCTTTATATTAGGAAACCGAAAGTTGGAATGACTTTGGCTTAAAAAATCAGATGACAAGGGCAGCCGTTTCCATAGCCTCCAATATCGCCGAGGGGGCTGAAAGAGGATCGAACGCTGAATTTATTAGGTTTCTTAATATTTCAAAAGGTTCTGCCGCAGAATTAAGAACTCAGGCGTATATAGCTAAAAAATTAGGGTTTATTGATGAGTCTCGCGCAGACAGGCTTATAATGGATTTGAAGAATCTCTCCAGTATGCTCCATGGGCTAATAAAATCTTTGAAGCGGAAACTTAAAACTTAACACGACTTCATGTTGAAATTTAAGATTGAAAATCAATCTACCGACAGCCGCGCCAGGACAGGTAGGCTGGAGACGGCCCGCGGTGTTATCGAAACCCCGATCTTCATGCCGGTCGGTACGCTGGGGACCGTCAAGGGCTTGTCCCCGGAAGAGCTTACCAGCTGCGGGGCGCAGATCATCCTGGGCAACACCTACCATTTATACCTGCGTCCGGGCCGCGAGGTTATCGATCTTTTCGGGGGACTGCACCGGTTCATGCATTGGGACGGCCCGATCCTGACGGACAGCGGCGGATTCCAGGTCTTTTCACTGGCCAAGCTTTCCAAGATTTCCGAGGAAGGCTACACCTTTCAATCGCACGTGGACGGTTCCCGGCATACCCTGACGCCTGAAAAAGCGATCGAGGTTCAACTGAGCCTCGATTCCGATATCATGATGTGCCTGGACCAGTGTATCCAGTATCCGGCTTCCCACGCTGAGGCTGAGGCGGCACTTGAGCTGACCACCCGCTGGGCCAAGCGCTGTGTTGATTACTGGGAATCAAACCGCCTTCCCCAAAACAACCTGTTCGGCATCGTGCAGGGCGGCATGTTTCCCGATCTGCGCGAGCGGTCCGCCGCCCAGTTGACCGCCTTCGATTTTCCGGGGTTTGCCATCGGTGGTTTGAGTGTCGGCGAGCCCATCGACCTGATGCGGGAGATGGCGGATTTTACCCTGCCCCTGCTGCCCGCCAAGAAACCCAAATACATCATGGGTGTGGGCACGCCTGAGGACCTGGTGGAACTGGTGGCGCTGGGGGCGGACATGTTTGATTGCGTCATGCCCACCCGCAACGCACGCAACGGCCAGTTGTTTACCGCCAGCGGGACGCTGAACATCGCCAATGCCAGGTTTCGCAAGGATACCGACCCGATCGAAGCGAGTTGTATTTGCTATACCTGCCGGCACTATTCGAGGGCCTATTTGCGGCATCTGTACAAGACTCGGGAACTGCTCGCTTACCGGCTGAACACCCTGCACAATATCCACTATTACCTGAAGCTGATGGCTGATATGCGGGGCGCCATAAACCGGGATGCGTTTGCGGATTTTCGCAACGCGTTTTATCGCAAGAGAAATAGTTAGAGGCTATCTCAAAAATAGGATTTTGGTTCAAGGTCAAGGCGGCCGTGAGGTTCTAACCGGAGTAATACTCAAGTATTTCGAGGATAGCGCTTACGGTCGCGCCTGACGGCTTGAAAACCGGCACTGCCTGCCGAAACCTCTCGCCTAACGCAGAGATTGGGCCAAAAGACATTTTTGAGATAGCCTCTACGCTGATAACAGCGGTTCTTTGTCGAGTTCCTTTTGACTTTTTTGAATTTAGCCCTTATTTTCGGAGTGACGGTTTCAAAATCTTCAATCGGGCTCAAGGTGCGGCGGCTGCGAGGTGTCCCGTGGTGCGGGATTTCCCGCTTGATCTATTCCTTTATGGTGGGTCGTAAACCGGAGGTGCCGGCGAAGCCAATGCCTTGCGTGGTAAATACAGTGGGTATTGCAAGGATAGCGCTAAAGGTTGCGCCTGAAGGCTTGAAAACCGGCACCCCGTGCTGAACCGAGTGCCCAAAGCCGAGATTGATTTCGAGGGGAGGTTTTGCGACCACTTCTATTCAGGTTGATCATTCCAGTGAACCCGGGAGAATAAAATGAAAGAAAAAGTACAGGCAGTTTTAGATAAAGTCCGGCCCATGCTGCAGGCTGACGGCGGTGATGTGGAGTTGGTGGATATACAGGACGGTATTGTCAAAGTCCGGCTCCAGGGCGCCTGCGCCGGATGCCCCATGTCCCAGATGACCCTGCGCAACGGGATTGAACGCACCCTGAAGCAGGCCATTCCTGAAGTTAAAGCGGTCGAACCGGCCGACGGATAATCCTCCGGAAACCATTTCCGGAGGCCCGTTGCGGTGAGCCGATCATCATATTCTTTCCAATGAGGCGCATGTCCCCGTCGCCGCACCGTATATCCTTGCCTGGGAGGACTGCGTCCCCAGGTCTCAGTGTGAACTACATCGAATGAAGGAGCGGACCGTATGACAGTTGCGAAAAAAATCGAAGCGTTCATGGAAAAGTCGTCCTGGATAAGGAAAATGTTTGAAGAGGGCGCCCGTCTGAAGGCGGAACACGGTGCCGAAAATGTATTTTGATTTCAGCCTGGGCAACCCCAACCTGCCGCCGCCGGACAAATTCAATGAAGTGCTTCGCGACACGGTCGATTCCTGCGGCCTGGGGGATCATTGCTACATGCCCCAGACCGGCTACCCGCAGGTATGCCACAGTGTAGCCGAATACCTGACCGAGGAGCAGGAAGTGGCGGTTTCAAACAAGGACGTTATCATGACGTGCGGCGCCGCGGGGGCCTTGAATGTCATGCTCAAAGCACTATTGGATCCGGGTGACGAGGTGATTACGCCAACACCCTGCTTTGTTGAGTATATGTTTTATGTCGACAATCACGGTGGTGTTTTGAAAATGGTGCCTACCCATCCGGACTTTACGCTGGACCTGGCAGCGCTTGAAACTGCCATCACGCCTAAAACCAAGGCATTGATTATCAATTCGCCCAACAATCCCACCGGTCAGATCTATTCCGAGGAAAGCCTGAAAGCGCTGGGGGATTTGCTGACAAGCAAAGGCCGGGAGTTTGGGCGGACCATCTACCTGCTATCCGATGAACCTTACCGCAAAATTATTTACGATGGGGCGAAGGTTCCCAGTATTTTCAAGTGTTATGCGGATAGCGTGATCGGGACTTCGTATTCAAAAGATATATCGATTCCGGGTGAACGTATCGGATTTGCGGCCGTTAATCCGGCGGCCGCCCATAAAGACATTCTGATGGCCGGTATGACGCTGACCAACCGCATCCTCGGGTATGTCAATGCGCCGGCCCTGATGCAGAGAGTGGTTGCGTGCATGCAGGGATTGAGCGTCGATATCGGGGAGTATAAGCGCAAACGTGATATGCTCTGCGATGGCCTGGCCGAATGCGGATATGAGTTTACCAAACCCACGGGCGCGTTTTACCTTTTTCCCCGCACACCGATTGAAGATGACGTCAAGTTTGTAAAGGCTTTGCAGGAAGAATTGATCCTGGTTGTTCCGGGCAGTGGTTTTGCGGGTCCGGGACATTTCAGGATCGCGTTCTGCTGCGATGACAACACGATCGTCAATGCAATGCCCGGCTTTAAGCGGGCGATTGAAAAGTTCAAGTAGAAGCTATCTCAAACCAATGCTCCCTCAGTAGCCAGGAATCAGCCGCAAACAGCTGCTTTCGCTTGCCGAACCGGATTCATTTTTCAATCCGGAACAAAAAACTTCTATTGACACACCCCGGTTAATCATTTATTGGTTCTGTAACAATGTTACTATTCGTAACTTTGAGTGCTTCCAAAACCTCGGGAAACATTGAATACATTAAAGGTAACATCGTTATTCTATTGGCTTATATGCCCGATTCCAACTTTTTACGCAGGCAATCTAGGTGGGGCGGATTTATCCCGTTTTGAGGGAACAACAGCGGTCGCGCGAACTGTGGTAGCGGGCGTCCGGCTACCCCGCATGTAGTTAGGAACAAATAAACGACAATTAGGAGCAGAAGGGGTCAACATGAAAATTCTAAAGATCGACCATCTCGGTATTGCAGTCAACAGTATTGAAGAGGGCAAAAGTTTCTGGACGGACGCTTTGGGGCTTCCTTTCGAAGGCGATGAAACCGTGGCGGAGCAAAAGGTCACGACGGCCTTTTTTCCGGTGGGCGAGAGTGAGGTAGAACTGCTGGAATCGACGGCGCCGGACGGGCCGGTGGCCAAATATATCGAAAAACGAGGCCAGGGGATTCAGCATGTAGCCTTCCGTGTCGAAAATGTCGAGGAGGCCCTGGAAGAGCTCAAGGCCAAGGGGATTCAGTTAATCGACCAGAAACCGCGTATCGGCGCCGGCGGGGCCAAGATTGCCTTCCTGCACCCCAAAGCGACCAACGGCGTGCTGGTCGAATTGTGTGAAAGAGATTGATTGCTTAACCAAATCATTTTCTGGGCTTTCGTTGCCCGTCGTCAAGCTGGCGGCGAAAGCCCGAGCTGGTTGCAACCGCGACTGATCCAGAGCTTGATCTACCCATCGTGCTATCTTCTGCCGGAACTCTCCTGAAGCTGGTTTATTTTTCAACAGAGATATAAAAACTTTTGTTGACACGCCGAATATTATCATTTAATGATGCTGTAACAATGTTACTGTCCGTGACACCAATATAACCCCAAAAACCTGTAAAACCCTTTGATTTCAAAGGTAACAACGTTATTAAAAAGAGCTTATGACTGAACTCAACGGCATCAATCCGGAAGTTCTCCAGCGTCTTGAAACCGCGGTGATGGACATTTTCAGCAGTTCCGACTTCCACAAGGCCAACATGCGGGATGTGGCCAAGCGAGCCGGCATCAGCTTCAGCACCATCTACAATCATTTCGGATCCAAGGAACGGCTCCTGTTTGCCTTCGTGGACAAGGGGCTCGAAACACTGACCGATCGTATATTTGATCATCTCAAAGGAATGCAGGATCTCAAGGAAAAGATGCGCAAGGTGCTCTGGTTGCAATTGGACTACTATGAGCGCTATCCGGAACTGGGGCGCATCCTGTTCATGACGGTCCCGATGAAAACCTGGATGGCGGATGAGTCTTTCCGGCAGCGAAAAATGATCAACCTGTATCTCGATGTTCTCAAAGAAGGCCAAACGCGAGGGCAGCTCAACCCGGATGTCCGGGCCGGTGTCTTGCTGGATTTCATGCTGGGTACGGTGCAGCGGGCATTTTTCATGTGGGTTTCCCGGGGACAGCAGGGGAGCCTGGCTGATCAAACCAGCTTCCTGTTTGATATGATCTGGCGGGCCATTGCCAATCCTGCCACTGAAGTCTGATTCCCGCCCGGGTACCGGTAAAATGCCCGGGCACTGTGATCCGGTTCCAAGCAGGGGGAGATAAACAATACCAACGCGATAATAAATACTTTTTCAACGTGTAAAAGGAGACAACATGTCCGACAAGCAAAAAGTAGACGACTGGAAGGCGCTGGCGGAAAAACAGCTAAGAGGCAAACCCCTGGAGGCTTTGGACTGGGACACACCTGAAGGCATCAAGGTAAAACCGCTCTATACCGCTGAAGATCTCGAAGGGTTGGAGCACATCGACACGCTGCCAGGTTTTGCGCCGTACACGCGCGGCCCCATGGCCACCATGTACGCCGGCCGTCCCTGGACCATTCGCCAGTACGCGGGCTTTTCGACCGCCAAGGAATCCAATGCGTTTTACCGACGCAACCTGGCCGCGGGCCAGAAGGGGCTTTCGGTGGCCTTCGATCTGGCCACGCACCGCGGCTATGACTCCGATCACAGCCGGGTAGTGGGTGATATCGGCAAGGCCGGCGTGGCCATCGACTCGGTGGAGGATATGAAGGTCCTGTTTGACCAGATTCCCCTGGACCAGATGAGTGTCTCCATGACCATGAATGGAGCGGTCCTGCCGATCCTGGCCGGTTATATCGTTGCGGCCGAAGAGCAGGGCGTGAAGACCGAGCAGCTTTCCGGTACCATCCAGAACGATATTCTCAAGGAGTACCTCACCCGCAACACCTACATTTATCCGCCGGAACCGTCCATGCGCATCGTATCGGACATCATTGGCTTTTGTTCCAACAACATGCCGCGCTACAACACGGTCAGCATCAGCGGTTACCACATGATGGAAGCCGGCGCCAATTCCGTGCTCCAAACGGCCTTTACCCTGGCCGACGGCCTGCAGTACGTACGGGCGGCCCTTGATGCCGGTCTGGATATCGACGGTTTCGCACCGCGGCTCTCCTTCTTCTTCGGCGTGGGCATGAACTTTTTCATGGAGATCGCCATGCTGCGGGCGGCGCGTTTTCTGTGGCATGAGCTGATCAGCCCGTTCAATCCCCAGAATCCCAAGTCCACGATGCTGCGGACGCATGTGCAGACATCCGGCTGGAGCCTGACCGAACAGGATCCCTACAACAACATTATCCGGACGACCCTGGAAGCCCTGGCCGCGGCCCTGGGCGGCACGCAGTCACTGCACACCAACTCATTTGATGAAGCCGTGGGGCTGCCCACCGACTTTTCCGCGCGGATTGCCCGCAACACCCAGATTGTTATCCAGGAAGAGTCCCAGGTGTGCAAGGTGGTGGATCCCTTGGGCGGCTCCTATTATATAGAGGCCCTGACCAACGGTATTATTACCGAAGCGCGTAAGATCATTCAGGAGGTGGAGGAGCTCGGCGGCATGGCCAAGGCCATCGAGACCGGCATGCCCAAGATGCGCATCGAGGAATCGGCCGCCCGCAAACAGGCCCGGATCGACCAGGGGCTGGATGTCATCGTAGGCGTCAACAAATACCAGATCGAGGAAGCACCGCTGGAAGATGTGCTGGAAGTGTCCGAAGCCGTGCGTGACGAGCAGATCCAGCGCTTGAAAGAGCTCAAGGCGGGCCGTGATAATGCTGCCGTGGAAAAGGCCCTGGCCGATGTATCCGCCGCCGCCGAATCCGGTGCCAACTTGCTGGAAGCCTGTATCCCGGCTGTCCGCGCCCGGGCCACGGTGGGTGAAATCTCCGACGCCATGGAAAAGGTTTTCGGCCGGTTCGTGGCCACCACCCAGTGCATCTCCGGTATCTATGCCTCTGAATATACGGGCACCGACGCAATCGATTCCCTGCGCAAGCGAGCGGACGAATTCGAAGCCAAGCAGGGCCGGCGGCCCCGGATTCTGCTGACCAAAATGGGCCAAGACGGACATGACCGGGGCGTTAAGGTCGTGGCCACTGCATTTGCCGACCTGGGTTTTGACGTCGATATCAGCCCCATGTTCCAGACGCCTGAAGAGGCTGCCAAGATGGCCGTCGAAAATGATGTCCACGTGGTGGGAGCGTCCTCCCTGGCCGCGGGTCACAAAACCCTGGTGCCCCAGCTCATCGAGGAGCTTAAGAAATTGGGCGGCGACGAAATCCTGGTCGTGGCCGGCGGTGTAATTCCGCCCGGCGATTACCAGTTCCTGTATGACTCCGGTGTCAGCGGTGTATTCGGTCCCGGTACCCCGATCACCGAGTCCGCGGCCAAGGTGCTGAGTGCGATGGAAGGATAAAGGCAGTTATAAGTGAGCTAAAGTTTGAAGTGATTTAAAGTTAAGGTATCCTGCCGATATGATTTTAAATCAATGGAGCAAAGCGACACCTTGACTTGAGGCACTTTAGATGACGCGAAGCGAATGCCTAACGTGGTGCAATTTAGTCACTCCAAACGTATTATGATGAATGCCCAAGCCCACATTGACGGCGTTCTCGCCGGTGACCGCCTGGTGTTGGCCCGGACGATTACCCTGGTCGAGAGCAGCCTGCCGGAGCACCGGCAGATGGCGGCCGGGATTATCGACGGCCTGCTGCCCCACACGGGCAAAGCGGTTCGTCTGGGTATTACCGGTGTTCCCGGCGTGGGCAAGAGCACGTTCATCGAGACCTTTGGGATGTACCTGACCGGGCAGGGCCATCGCCTAGCGGTCCTGGCCGTGGATCCCAGCAGCACCCGTAGCCGGGGAAGCATCATGGCCGACAAAACCCGTATGGAGCAGTTGTGCGTCGAGCCCATGGCGTTTATCCGACCCTCGCCCTCCGGGGGCAGCCTGGGTGGTGTTGCGCGCAAGACCCGCGAGACCATGCTGCTGTGCGAGGCGGCCGGGTTCGATGTCATCATCGTTGAAACCGTGGGTGTGGGTCAGTCCGAAACCGCGGTGGCCTCCATGGTGGATTTTTTCCTGGTGCTCATGCTGGCCGGGGCTGGCGATGAGCTGCAGGGGATTAAAAAGGGGGTGCTGGAGATTGCCGACGCCCTGGCGGTAAACAAGGCCGACGGCGACAATGTCGAGAAGGCCGCACAGGCCAAGAAAGCGTATGAGACCGCCTTGCACCTGCTGAACCCGGCGTCACCCTCGTGGTCACCCCCGGTGTTGACCTGCAGCGCCAAAGAAAAACTGGGGATCGATGCTATCTGGCAGACCGTGCTGGCCCATAAGCAGGCCTTTGAAACTTCCGGTGAGTTTGTGGAAAAACGGCAGAAGCAGGCCCTGGACTGGATGTGGGCCCTGATCGAGGAAGGCTTGAAGGATCGGTTCCATAAAAACCCGGAAATTGTGGCGGCTCTGCCGGATTTGAAACGGGCCGTCGTCAACGGCTCGGTTGCCCCGGCCGCGGCCGCCGACGAACTGCTTTTTTTTCTTGACAAGCGGGGGCCGGTCTAGTTTGTCAAAAGTTCCACCCATGATTGTCGTTTCAGGACAGGAATTGAGAATCACCCTTGACCCGAACAGCGAGCGTCTTCCCAGCAGCTTGCTGCGGGGATAGCGAGCGAGTCTGAAGTGTAAAATTCCCTACGGGGAACGATTCCGGCAGCTTGCTGAGGGGAGCGTTCAATATAAACCAATTATCTATATAAGGGTTCCAAAGAAAGGAAGGCCACAATGGGTATAGTGGAAGACAAAATCAAGGAACTGAAAGACCGCGAAGCCAAGGTACAGCAGATGGGCGGCGAAAAAGCGGTTGCCAAGCACAAGGAAAAAGGCAAGTTGACCGCCCGGGAGCGGTTGGACGAACTGTTCGATGCGGGCACGTTCCGGGAGATCGACGCGTTTGTGTCCCACCGCTGCGTGAACTTCGGCATGGAAGCGGTTGAGGTTACCTCCGACGGCGTCGTTACCGGCCACGGGCTGGTCGACGGCCGTCCGGTGTTTGCCTATGCGCAGGATTTTACCTCCCGCGCCGGCAGCCTGGGAGAGATGCATTCCAAAAAGATCTGCAAGGTCATGGACCTGGCTCTCAAGGCCGGGACCCCGTTTGTCGGGTTCAACGATTCCGGCGGCGCCCGGATCCAGGAAGGGGTCGACGCGCTGTCCGGATACGGCCAAATCTTCTACCGCAACTCCGTGTCATCCGGTGTAATCCCCCAGATCTCAGCCATTATGGGACCCACCGCCGGCGGGGCCGTCTACTCACCGGCCATGACCGACTGGATCTTCATGGTCAAGGATACCAGTTACATGTTCATTACCGGGCCGGAGGTTATCAAGTCCGTCACCGGTGAAGAGATCACGTTCGAGGACCTCGGCGGGGCCATGGCGCACAACGAGAAGAGCGGTGTGGCCCAGTTTGCCTGCGAAAACGATCAGGATGCCATTGCCCAGATCAAAAAGCTCCTGTCGTTTGTACCGTCCAACAACATGGAAGATCCACCCCTGGTGGCCACCGGTGATGATCCCCGGCGAACCGACCCGGCCCTGGACAGTATCGTACCGGACAGTCCGGCGGCTTCCTACGACATGAAAGACGTGATCAAGTCCATAGTGGACAACGGTGAGTTTTTCGAACCCCACATGTACTTCGCCCAGAATATCATCATTGGATTTGCCCGCCTCAACGGCCGGTCTATCGGGATTATCGCCAACCAGCCGAAAGTGATGGCCGGCTGCCTGGACATCAACGCGTCCGACAAGGCCACCCGGTTCACCCGCTTCTGTGATGCCTTCAACATTCCCATGCTGACCATTGCCGACGTGCCCGGGTACCTGCCCGGCTCCCAGCAGGAATGGGGCGGCATCATCCGCCACGGGGCCAAGTTGCTGTGGTGCTACTCCGAAGCAACCGTGCCCAAGCTGCTGCTGGTGACCCGTAAGGACTACGGCGGCTCTTACCTGGCCATGTGCTCCAAGGACTTGGGGGCCGACATGGCCTTTGCCTGGCCGACGGCCGAGATTGCGGTGATGGGTGCCGAAGGGGCCGCCAACATCATTCACCGCAAGGAGATCAAAGGTGCCGACGACCCGGTTGCCAAGCGCAAGGAGAAGATCGCCGAGTACCAGGATCTTTTTTCCAACCCATACTGCGCGGCGACCCGTGGATATATCGATGCGGTCATAACACCCAGTGAAACCCGGCCGCGCCTGATCGACGCGCTGGAGGTGATGTGCAACAAGCGCGAGCTGCGGCCGCCAAAGAAGCACGGCAATATTCCCATGTAAGGTTCGCGCGCTTTTGACATCCAGCCAGGGAGAGACCTATGAATGAAAAGAAAAAAGCAGCGGCCATGGCAGCTGTGATCAATTTCATCAAGACCGAGGAAGAGGCCATCATGATGCAGGCCGCGGAAGTGCCGGCCGAGCCGGTTGCCGCGCCGACTGCGCCACCGGCGGGCCTGTGGGGCATCAGCGGGCGTCAGGACATGATGCAGATGCGCAACATGATGCAGCTCAAAGCCTTTCACGGTATTAAATAAATCGAACGTAAAACTGCAAAGTAAACTTATATAAAGAGGAGACAGGGGCAATGAGCGATCATAGTCAGCTTAACATCACCGAAATGAATTACGACAAAGACCGTCCGGCGGCGGCCAACCCGGTCAAGGTCATGGATTTGACCCTGCGCGACGGGCACCAGTCACTGTTTGCCACCCGGGGACGCACCGAGGACATGATTCCGGTGGCGGAGATGATGGACGAAGTGGGCTTCTGGGCCACGGAGACCTGGGGCGGGGCCACCTTCGACACCATGCACCGCTTTCTCAACGAAGATCCGTGGGAACGAATCCGTACCTTGAAGCGCTACTTCAAAAAGACGCTGTTTTCCATGCTCCTGCGGGCGCAGAACTTGGTGGGCTACCGCAACTACGCCGACGACGTGGCTGTGGCGTTCATGGACCGGGCCTGTGAGAACGGAATGGACATCTTCCGGACTTTCGACGCCCTGAACGACTACCGCAACTTCCAGACGGTGGTGCCCAAGATCAAGGAGTACGGCAAGCACTTCCAGGGCTGCATCTGCTACACGATGACAGAGCCGCGCCTGGGCGGCGAGGTGTACAACCTGGACTACTACGTGAACAAGGGCAAGGATCTGGAGGAGATGGGGGCGGACAGCATATGCATAAAGGACATGGCCGGGCTGATCGCGCCATACGACGCCTACGCCATTGTCAAGGCCCTTAAGGCGGCGGTTAAAGTGCCGATCCACCTGCACAGCCATTTCACCTCTGGCATGTCGCCCATGAGTCATTTAAAGGCCATCGAAGCCGGGGTGGACATCATCGACACCTGCATGTCGCCGTACGCCTACCGCACCTCGCACGCGGCCCTGGAGCCGTTGGTAATGACCCTTTTGGGTACCGACCGCGACACGGGCTTCGACATCCGTGACCTGGCGGCTATCAACGAAGTGCTGGAAAAAGAGATCATGCCCAAGTACCGGCACCTTCTGGACGATACCAAGCTGTCGATCATCGACATCAACGTGCTGTTGCACCAGACCCCGGGCGGGATGCTCTCCAACCTGGTCAACCAGCTGCGCGAGATGGACGCGCTGGACAAGATCGACGAGGTGTACAAGGAGCTGCCGCGGGTGAGAAAGGACCTGGGCCAGATCCCGCTGGTAACGCCCACCAGCCAGATCGTGGGTATCCAGACGGTGAACAACGTGCTGTTCGACGACGAGAACGAGCGCTACAAGATGATCACCGGCCAGGTAAAAGACCTGTGCTACGGCCTCTATGGAAAGACGGCTGTACCGATCAACCCGGAAGTGCAGAAAAAAGCACTCAAGGGCTACGACCGGGGCGAGGAACCGATCACCTGCCGTCCGGCGGAAGTGCTCGAGCCCGAACTGGAAAAAGCCAAGGAGGAGATCGGCGATCTGGCCGTGGACCTGGACGATCAAGTGCTCTATGCCATCTACCCGGTTACGGGCAAGAAATTTCTCAAGTGGAAATACGGCAAGGAAGAACCACCCAAAGAGGTGCTGCCGCGCAGCATGGAAGAGGCCCAGGCCGAGCTGGACCTGATCAAGAAGGCCAAAGCCGGCCAGCTGTATGAAAAGCCGGAAGCCCCGGAAAAGAGCGAGAACCTGCGGACCTTCAACGTGTATGTCGACAAGGATTACTTCGAGGTGGGCGTAGACGAAGTGGGCGGCGGTCCGGTGATCAGCTACGTGCAGCCTGGTGCAGTTCCGGCTGCCCCGGCAGCCCCGGCCCCGGCCCCGGCGGCAGCGGCCGATGGTACCCCAATGAATGCACCCATGCCCGGTATGATCGTCAGCTACGAGAAAAACGTGGGCGATGAAGTGGCCGAGGGCGACACCGTGCTGATTCTCGAAGCCATGAAGATGGAGAACGCCCTGGCGGCCCCGTGCAGTGGGACCATAAAGGCCATCAACTTCTCCTCGGGCGACTCGGTGGCCAAGGGCGATGTACTTGCAGTTATCGGATAAATAGCGGCTACTTATAAGCTAAACCTATACTCGGGGTATCGGCGCAACGGGCCTGGTTGACATCCCCTCCGCCATACCCCGGTTTTTTAGATAGTGCCTGACCACAAGAGGCATCTTTTGGCCCAGAGCGGCGTTTTCGCTCTTTTGAGCACGCAGTGAAGCTTCAGCGCTATCCTCAAAATAGCGTACTATGTCTGCGGTTTCAAAATCGCTCAAGCCTTGCTCTGAACCAAAACCTACCATTTGTGACCAGGCACCAGATAACCATGAAGGAGGTTTGGGATCATGAAGATTCATGAGTACCAGGCAAAGGAATTGTTTAAAAAATACGGCGTGCCGATTCCCAACGGCGGAGTCGCCTTTTCCACCGATGAAGCCAGCTCCGTGGCGGAGACCCTGGGCGGCTATCCGGTGGTCGTCAAAGCGCAGATCCACGCCGGCGGCCGCGGCAAAGGCGGCGGCGTCAAGCTGGCCGGTAGTGCCGCTGAAGTCAAAACCAATGCTGACGACATCCTGGGCATGACCCTGGTGACCCACCAGACCGGTCCCGAAGGAAGGCTGGTCAAGAAAGTGCTCGTAGAGCAGGGGCTGAACATAGCCAGCGAACTTTACCTGAGCATTTTGCCGGACCGGGCCACGGCCAAGAATATCATCATGGCCAGTGAGGCCGGCGGCATGGACATCGAAGCGGTGGCCGCCGAGACACCGGAGAAAATCATCAAGGTGTTGGTGGACCCGCTGACCGGCCTTCAGGCCTATCACTGCCGCGAAATGGCTTTCGGGTTGAACCTGCCGGCTGAAGCCATGAAGCCGTTTTTCAAACTGCTGACCAGCCTGTACCGCATGTTCTGCGATTACGACTGCTCCCTGGTGGAGATCAACCCGCTGGTCCTGACGGCCGAAAACGACGTGATCGCCCTGGACGCCAAAGTCGACGTGGACAGCAATGCCCTGTTCCGACATAAGGATATCCTCGAATACCGTGATCTGGACGAAGAGGATCCCCTGGAGGTCGAGGCGTCCAATTACAACCTCAACTACATCAACCTCGACGGCAATGTCGGCAACATGGTCAACGGCGCCGGGTTGGCCATGGCCACCATGGACATCATCAAGATGGCCGGGGCCGATCCGGCCAACTTTCTGGATGTCGGCGGCGGAGCCAGTGCCGAAATGGTCGAAAACGGTTTTCGCATCATCCTCAGCGATCCGAACGTGAAGGGCATCCTGATCAATATCTTCGGTGGTATCCTGCGCTGCGACGTCCTGGCCACCGGGGTGGTCGAAGCGGCCAAGAAGACCAACATTGCGGTTCCCGTGGTGGTCCGCATGGAAGGCACCAATGTCGAGGAGGGCCGCCGGATCCTGGCGGAATCCGGACTGAACCTCATCACAGCCGTGGATCTCAAGGATGCCGCGGAGAAAGTGGCCGAGATCGTCGCCTAATGTAAGGTTGACGGCAAGCAGGCAGATTTTCCGCGGATGCGGTGACTTCATAAGCTAAATTGAGCGCTAGTAAATAGAGAGGTAAACACAGTGAGCATATTCGTAAATAAGGAAACCAAGCTTCTGGTCCAGGGGATCACCGGCCGGGAAGGACAGTTCCATACCCGCCAGTGCGTCGCATACGGCACCCAGGTTGTGGCCGGCGTCACGCCGGGCAAGGCCGGGCAGAAAATGGATGACGTGCCGGTGTTCAACACGGTCAAAGACGCGGTCAGTGCCACCGGCGCCAACTGCAGCATGATTTTCGTACCGCCGCCTTTTGCGGCCGATGCGATTATGGAAGCCGTAGATGCCGAGATCGAGCTGATCGTGGCGATTACCGAGGGCATCCCCGTTATGGACATGATGAAGGTAAAAAATTTCATGGCCGGTAAAAACAGCCGCCTGATCGGCCCCAACTGCCCGGGCATCATTACGCCGGGTGAGTGCAAGGTCGGCATCATGCCGGGCCCCATTCACCAGCCGGGCGGCCCCATCGGGGTGGTGTCGCGCTCCGGCACCCTGACCTACGAGGTCGTTCATCAACTGACCAACAAGGGCATCGGCCAGACGACCTGCATCGGTATCGGCGGCGACCCGGTCAACGGGACCAATTTTATCGATTGCCTCAGCGCTTTCCAGGATGATCCGGAGACGAAGGGCATCGTCATGGTCGGTGAAATCGGCGGCACGGCCGAGGAAGAGGCGGCCGAGTTTATCTCCGCGAACGTGAACAAGCCCGTGGTCGGTTTTATCGCCGGGCTGACGGCGCCACCCGGCCGCCGCATGGGACATGCCGGGGCCATCGTGAGCGGGGGCAGCGGCACCGCCCAGGGTAAAATCGAGGCCATGAAAGCCGGCGGGATTCATGTGTGTGAGAATCTGGGGCAGCTAGGTGACATCTGCGCCGATGTCTTCTAGAAGTGATCTCAAAAAAGTCTTTTGATCCAATCTCAGCGTTGGACGCAAGGTTCAAATCCTCGAAATACTATCAGTATTACTCCGGTTTGAACCTCGCGCCCGCCTTGACCTTGGATCAAAATCCAGATTCTGAGACCACCTCATAGCTCTATTCTATTTAGATTTATAGATTAATCCTGTAGAGGCCTAAATCAAGGCCCCCAAGGTTCAGCAGTCTACATAAAGACCGTCTGTGAGAAAAACTTGCTCACGGGCGGTTTTTATGGTTTAGGTGGAGGGCTGTATCGTTTTCACACAGGATGAGGGGTAGGATAAAGCATCCTGCTTAAGTTGATAAGGTATTCGTATTATGCATGAGATGGGCATCGCCCTGGAAATAATCGACATTGCCGAGGCCTCCATTCCGGCCGAGATGCAGGACGCACAGGTCGAAAGTGTCAATCTGAGGATCGGCAAACTTTCGGCTATAGTCCCGGAAAGTCTGACTTTCTGTTTTTCGGTAGCCATAAAAGAGACACGGCTGGAGGGTGCCCAGCTGAACATCGAGCAGATTCCGGTGGTGGCCACGTGCAAAGATTGCGACAACCACTGGACCATCGATGAGCCCGCTTTCACCTGCCCCAAGTGCGAGAGCGGCTCCATCGAGTTGATCTCCGGCAAGGAGCTCGACATCGTGTCAATCGAAATTAGGGATGAGGACCAATCCGCATGAGTATCGAGTTTTTTACCACCAGGAAATATTATCACCACGACCACACCAAGCACACCCACGACGGGCATGATCACCACCACGGGACCGTCGTGGGCAGCAAGCGTTCCGGGACCCGCGAAATCAAAGTGGTGCGCAGCGTGCTGGACGCCAACAACATCATGGCCGACCAGAACCGCAAGCTGTTTGCGGAAAAGAACGTTTTCGTCCTGAATGTGATGAGCAGTCCGGGTTCGGGTAAAACCGAAACCCTGGTCAAATCCCTGGCCCTGCTGATGCCCGACATCAAGTGCGCCGTGGTTGTCGGGGACATCTGCACGACCAACGATGCCGACCGGTTGGCAGCCAGCGGGGCGCCGGTGGTGCAGATCAACACTGACGAATTCGGTGGCGACTGCCACCTGGCCGCCCACGTGATCGAGGCCGCGGTAGGTGGGATCGACCTGGATGCTATCGATCTGCTCATCGTGGAGAATATCGGCAACCTGGTCTGCCCGGCCGAGTTCGACATCGGCGAGGACGAACGGGTGGTGATGCTGTCCGTCACCGAGGGTGAGGACAAGCCGCTCAAGTACCCCCTGATGTTCCGCGAATGCAACGCCGCCCTGCTCAACAAGATCGACCTGCTGCCCTATCTCGACTGCGACCGCCAGGCCGCGGTGGACAACATTCACCAGGTGCACCCGGGCATTCCCGTGTTCGAAATCTCTGCCAAGACTGAGGAGGGCTTCGAGGCCTGGATTCAATGGTTGAAGGATAAGGTGGCAGAAAAACAGGTTGGTTAGGCTGAAGGCTGTCAGACTTGCGGGAACAAGCGCTACTTTCCAAAGACCGTAAAATCAGTTGACCGACTCAAAACTCAATCCCTTTCGCTTTGGCGCGAGGGATTTTTTTTGCAGTTTTATTGAAATCGGTGTAAATTTAAAAATTACGACACCGTAATATCCTGAGATGAATTTCATATGTGTAAACCCGGTGTACTCAGAAGCCTAAACGGTTATAAAGATAGGAACAAATATTTAAAGCGCGTTGTGCTTATCCACCGTCATGCCGGACTTGATCCGGCATCCAGCCATCCTTCCCAGAATTCCCTCTGGATGCCGGATCAAGTCCGGCATGACGATCGCGAGATCCAGTCACAGGCAGAGTCTTATTTCGCAAAGGTCATCGCTGAATTTAGAATCATTGTAGATAATAAGAGCCCGCCAACTGGCGAAAGGGGGGCAAGTGTCCAATATTAGAGAATCGGTATTTTCAGGCAGCTGGTATCCCAAGAGCGCCGGCGAATGTGAGCAGCAGATTAAGGCGTTCCTGGGCGAAGGCCCCGAAGTAGGCGAAAAGACCGGCCTGGTGGGTGGCATCGTGCCCCATGCCGGATGGTTTTTTTCTGGGAGCATCGCCTGCAATGTCATCCATGCCCTGAGCCAAACCGGCCAACCGGACGTGGTGGTGGTTTTCGGGATGCACATGCACCCGGGATCGACCCCCTGCATCTACACGGCCGGCAGCTGGCAGACCCCTTTCGGTGAACTGCCGATCGCATCCGAGATGGCCGGCCAGCTGGCGGAGCAATTTTCCTTCAGTGTCAACCGTGATGCCGACTTTTTCCGGGACAACACAATTGAGTTGCAATGTCCGTTCGTCAAATATTTCTTCGATTCGGCCGCTTTCGTTCCGATCGGGGTGCCGCCATCTCCTTTTGCCCTGCAAGTCGGCGAGGCTACGGTGGAGATTGCCGATAAATTAGGGCTCAACCTGATGGTGCTCGGGTCCACCGACCTGACCCATTACGGGCCCAACTACGGATTCATGGACAAGGGGACCGGACCTGCCGCCCTGGACTGGGTGCGGGAGGAGAATGACCAGGCCGTGATCGATGCCATGGCCGCCATGCAAGCCGAAGAAGTCATCAAACAGGGGCTGGGCAACCGCAATGCCTGCTGCAGCGGTGCGGCGGCCGCGGCCATTGCCGCCGGAGTCAAGGCCGGCGCCCAGAAAGGCGAATGCCTGACCTATGCGACCAGTGCGGACAAGAGTCCGGGGAGTTCGTTCGTGGGATACGTCGGCATGATTTTTTAGTGTCCGCTCACAAGCGGCATCTTTTGGCCCAGGGCTGCGTTTTCGCAGTTTTCAAATCCTCAACATAGCGCATACTATGCCTGCGGTTTAAAAACAGCTCATGCCTTGCCCTGAACCAAAATCTACCACTTGTGAGCGGGCACAACGCTGCAGTAAGGTCCAAAAAAAACGCATAGCAGCAAAAGACTAAAACCAGTTTACCCTTGACTTTCATGGGTAAACTGGTTTTTTCTTCTACCTTCTACCTTCTACCTCTAACTATCTCCTCTTCTTCTTTTTCTTCTTCTTCCCGCCGCCGATGAAGCTTTCGTCCACGGGGTGGATGTTGGTCACGTCGATCTTGAAAATCGTCTCCGATTCAAACTGGCCGGTTTCTTTGGATGGAACCTTGATAATGAAGGTGTTGCCCGTCTTGACGAAATCCCGCAGCCATTGGCGTTTGACGGTATCCTCGCCGGTGAGAATCAGCAGGCGGTTGCCCTTTTCACTCTCCACGGCCCAGGTGTGGTAGACTTTCCCGGCCCCGACGCCCGATGCCTGGGTCTTGTAAGTCTCTTTCAGAAAGGTCACCGGGTAGTCTTTGGCAATGGACAAACCGGGAAACAGGCCGATTCCGCAGGCTGCAGCGATCGTGACAAGTGTAATCAGATAGCGTTTCATGGTAAACCTCGTTTAGTAAGCTGTATAGGTCTAAGGTATAGGGTAGAAGCTTTTAGGTTTTACTTCTACCTTACACCTTATACCTTAAACCTGACTCACCGTTTCTTCTTGCTCTGCTTCGCCGCCTTCCTGGCCTTTTCTATCTTCGCCCAGGTGTCGCGCAGGGTTACCGTCCGGTTAAAAACCGGCTTTCCGGGCGCGCTGTCTATTGAATCGGCACAGAAGTAGCCCAGGCGTTCAAACTGAAACCGGCTGCCGGGTTCGATGTCGGCCAGGCTGGGCTCCAGTTTGCAATCGGTCAGCACCTCCAGCGATTCCGGGTTGAGGTGGTCACTGAAATGACCACCCGCATCAACATTCGACGGATTGTGTTCTTTGAAGAGATAATCGTAGAGCCGCACTTCAGACTCCAGGGCATGGGCGGCGCTCACCCAGTGGATCGTGCCCTTGACCTTGCGCCCGTCCGGCGCATTGCCGCCCCGGGTCTCCGGATCGTAGGTGCAGCGGACTTCCAATATCTCACCGGTGGCCTCGTCTTTGACAAAATCGGTGCAGGTGACCAGGTAGGCGTAGCGCAGGCGAACCTCGCGGCCTGGGGCCAACCGGAAGTATTTGCGGAAAGGCACTTCTCTGAAATCATCCTGCTCGATGTAAAGCACTTTGGAAAAAGGCACCTTACGGGTGCCGTCTTCGGGGCGCCCCGGGTTGTTGATGAAGTCGAGCTCTTCAACCTGGTCGTCCGGATAGTTTTCGATGACCAGTTTCAAGGGCCGCAGCACGCCCATGTAACGGGGCGCCACCACGTTGAGGTATTCGCGCACGCTGTATTCCAACAGGGCCATGTCGACGATGCTGTCGCGTTTGGCGATCCCGATCCGGTCGCAGAAATTGCGGATGGCCTCGGGCGGGTAGCCGCGCCGGCGCAAGCCGCTGATGGTCGGCATGCGCGGATCGTCCCAACCGCTGACATGCCCGTTGTCCACCAGTTCGATAAGTTTGCGCTTGCTCAACACCGTGTAGCCGAGGTTGAGGCGGGCGAACTCGGTCTGTTCGGGCCGGCTGGGAACGTCCAGGTGATCCAACACCCAGTCGTACAGGGCGCGATTGTTTTCGAATTCCAAAGTGCACAGCGAATGGGTGATGTGCTCGATGCTGTCCGAAAGGCAGTGGGTGAAATCGTACATGGGGTAGATGCACCACGTGTCTCCGGTCCGGTGGTGATGGGCCTTACGGATGCGGTAGAGCGTGGGGTCGCGCATCAACAGGTTGGGATGGGCCATATCGATCTTAGCCCGCACGACATGGGTGCCGTCGGCAAACTCGCCGGCTTTCATGCGTTGGAACAGGTCCAGGTTTTCCTCAACAGGCCGGTTGCGGTAGGGGCTCTCCTTCCCGGGCTCAGTTAGGGTGCCCCGGTGTTCGCGAATCTCATCGGCCGTCAGGCTGTCGACGTAGGCCAACCCTTTTTGAATCAATTCGACGGCGAACTCGTAAAGCCGGTCGAAATAGTCGGAGGCATAGTATTCGCGGTCTTCCCAGTCGAAACCCAACCAGTGCACATCCTCCTTGATGGAGTTCACGTACTCGATGCTTTCCTTGGTGGGGTTGGTGTCGTCAAAGCGCAGGTTGCAGGTGCCGTTGTATTGGTTGGCCACCCCGAAATTGAGGCAGATCGATTTGGCGTGGCCAATGTGCAGGTATCCGTTGGGCTCTGGCGGAAAGCGGGTGGCCACGCGGCCGCCGTGCTTGTCGTTTTCCAGATCTTCCTCGATCATCGTACGAATGAAATCACCGGCAGTGGTGTCTTCACCTGGAGAGTTGGCACTTTCACCTTTGCTCATGGTCTGGTTCCTATAGTTCCCGTTGGTTTTCCTGATTTAAATCGGCATGAAAATCAGTGCACTTAACCTAAAAACCATAACATATCAACCTCAAGCTTTCCATATTTAAGAAGTTGACCAGCAATTGCAAATAGTTGGCTGGTCTGCACTGTTTATTGTGCAGCCATGCACGGGTTTATGTGCATGGTAACGTATCTGCATCTTCTTCTGGATAACCAGAATGGCGGCTGTTGCTTTTAAGTACCAGATAATAATGAGAAACCCTCCCATGTGATTATCCCGGCCCTTCAAAACCACCTGGCACGATAATTGGTATTAGCACATAAACCACTCCATGTTTGAAACGAGGCTTTGCGGCTTCTCCACTAACACATAAGCAGATTGATATTTAGATCAGATGGAAGATTTTCGCGAATATTTATTGAAAAGCCGCGTCGCCAACACCAAAACCGCACCCTTTTACCTTCACTGGGTCACACAGTTTTTCAAACATTGCCACAAACATCCCGAGGAAGCCTTCACCCTTGAGGAACAGGCTGCCTTTTTGAAGCAAAAAGCCCGAGGCTTGGAATCCTGGCAGCTGGACCAGGCGCGTGAGGCCATCGAAGTTTACCGGTTCTGGAAAAGCCGGCAAGACGGCAAGAGCGACGTAATTCGGATGGACACGCGCATGCAGTGGAAAACCGTGGGCAATGATATGGCCAGCATGATACGTTTACGGCACCTAGCCAAGAAAACGGAGCAAGCCTATCTTGGTTGGGTACGTCGATTCTATCGATTTGTAAATGGGAAGCCGCCCAACAGCCTGAATGACGAGAACGTTAAGGATTTTTTGACCCATTTGGCGGTAGAAAGGAAAGTCTCGGCAACAACCCAGAACCAGGCTTTCAGTGCGTTGTTATTTCTGTATCGCCATATTCTTGATAAGCCTTTGGAGAATATTGGCGGATCGATACGGGCCAAGCGTAGTAAACGGCTACCGGTTGTATTGACCCAAAACGAAGTGGCTCAATTGCTATCCGAATTATCCGGTGTAAATCTTCTCATGGCCCAAATAATATATGGCGGTGGACTCAGGCTCAATGAATGTCTGCAGTTAAGGGTCAAGGATGTCGATCTGGAGCGCAAAACAGTAATTGTCAGGAGTGGTAAAGGCGACAAGGACCGCGAAACTGTACTACCAGGTTCAATCAAATCCGATCTGAAAAAGCATCTTGAGAACATTAAAGCTCTTTATGACAAAGACCGGAACAGCAATCAGCCCGGAGTTTCTTTACCGAGGGCCCTGGAAAAGAAGCTGCCCGACGCAGGCAAAGAATGGCCGTGGTTTTGGGTATTTCCATCATACAAACTGTCTTCCGACCCAGATACCGGTATAATACGCAGGCATCACGTCTACCAAGGTGTTTTGCAGAGAAATATAAGGAAGGCGGCCATAAAAGCGAAGATATATAAGAGAGTTACGGTACATACGCTAAGACATTGTTTTGCGACCCACCTAGTTGAGCAAGGTTGTGACATTCGAACTATTCAAGATCTTCTGGGTCACAGACACTTAGAAACGACAATGGTCTATACGCACGTAGCGCAGACAAATCGACTTGGAATCGTCAGCCCCTTAGATAAAAAAGAAAAAAATAACTAATAGTACAAAAAAACCGGCTTGCAACATAACCTGGATAATAACCAGCAAAAGCGGCTTGGTTGTGGCCTGCATATATTGTAGATTTGGCTTAACCTGTTGAATTTAAGTTGGTTCAGTGTATACTTAATCTAACCTGCCAAATCAGAAATTTTAACTGGATAACTAAAAACTACAAAAAACATGCTAGACGTATATTAACTAGTTATGAGCAAATAATTTATGGAATTCCTTAGACCAAATAAGACAAAGGTGAAAGTCACAGGTATTCTTATCCTCATCATTATTATATTTTCGATTTGTAGCAGTTCAGTCACATACATCATA
>Ga0126334_10000102_pt1 | contig 29005 bp, 35 predicted proteins | sample InaspJWI49metaG_FD_94491 | JGI IMG/M metagenome (GOLD analysis project Ga0126334, IMG submission 94491) | Marine gutless worms symbiont microbial communities from Oahu, Hawaii - Inanidrilus sp. 2 OAHU.JWI-49 metaG | ecosystem: Host-associated > Annelida > Digestive system > Unclassified...
CGATCAGCGATTGCCATTCCTCTCGGTTGCGCCGACTTTGATCTGACATCTGTGATTCCACAAAAGGAAACCACTCTATCTGCTATCGCTGAAATCAACAGGTGGGGTTCACTAGACGCTTACAGTTTTTCAGCTGATGCTGGCGACTAAAAAGCTGCTTTGGGTCGTTGTCGCGGCTCACTTAAATAGAGTCTGCCACGATAATAGCGGGTTATGACGAGGGTTTTGAAATCTCGTCAAGCATGTTTATGGTTCAAATAGAGCCTTATCGAGGCATATTGGCGGTAAATTTAGTCGTCCAGCGGTGCGGCGGCGCGATGATTGTGCTCGATGTACATGACCGCGGCTTCGACGCGAGAATGCACTTTCAGCTTGCGCAGCACCGCCTTGACATGCAATTTGACCGTGCCGTCTGAAATTCCAAGATTGCGCGCGATCAATTTGTTGCCCTGGCCCTCGGCCATCAATTCCAGGATTTCACTCTCGCGCGGCGTCAGTTCGCTGAATGGGCCCTTACTCTGGGAAACGGTCATGTCGCCCTTGACGAAACGCACCAGTACCGAAGTCAGCGGCGGTGCAACCACGGTTTTGCCGGCATTGATATCGCGTAGCGCCGAAACCAGACCGTCGGGCTCCATGTCCTTGAGCAGATAGCCATTGGCGCCGGCTTTCAATGCATCGAGCAAATCTTGTTCGTTGGAGCTGGTTGTCAGCATGACGATGGGCATGGTCAAACCCAGTTTCTTTAAATGCTTGAGGACGCCGATGCCGTCGATGATCGGCATCCGTTTGTCGAGCAGGATGATGTCGGGTTTTAACTCTTGGGCTAGTTTGATGCCCTCGTTACCGTCCCCGACCGCCGCCAGGACATCGATATTGCGACGTTGTAAGAGACTGATCAGGCCTTCCCGGAACAGCATGTGATCATCGATTAATAGAACTTTTAAACTCATGGCAATAATCCCTGGATGCTATTTTTTTCATAGTGCAACTGATTTGCCGGAATCCCGCGATATTCGACAAATTGTTCAATTGCGGCGTGGAGTTTGTCACCGCTACGGAGGTAATAGTCGTAATTGGCCGGATCGTCGGGTGCGAGTCGCTGCAGTATAACATCCCCGAGATGCGCACTGGCGCCGGAATCTAGCGCGACGTATTCGAAGTTATCGAGTGCGTCGTTCCAGGCGCGGCATAAATTATTGAGATAGTTCGGCTCGTCGCTGTCGGCGATCCAGAACAGGTAGATTTTCTGCGCGACATCGAGCGCCATTGCATGCTCGATCAAACCTTTAATCGAGGCGAAGCCGATACCCTGGGCGATAAATACCAGCGATTTAGGGGAATCTTCATCAAGCACGAAAGAGCCGATAGGTCCTTCCAGAGTTAACAGGTCATTTGGTTTGGCAGAGTCGTTAAGATAACTGGCGATCGGGTCTCGGCTATCGACGCCAAGGTGAAACTGCAGGTTCATGTCGTCGCAGGGGCAGCTCGCAATCGGATAGAAACGAGAGCCGACGTGATCGATCGACAGGGTCGCGCCCTGTCCCGCCAGGAAGCGCAGCCGGCTGGTGCGCGGCGTGCGCGTGCTGACAATTATCACGTCCCGGTTGGGATGCTCGATTTTCCTGATCCGAATCGGGATATTCTGTTTCGGGATGTCACTGCTGTCACGGGCTTCGTCCGCTTCCAGCACGACATCGGACATCGCGGTATTACAGCAGCCGAGGATGTAACCCAAGCCTTTTTCGGCATCGGTCAGGCAGTAGTCATGATGTTTTATGCGGCGCACGTCGCCGGAAACCACGCGCAGTTTGCACAGACCGCAGTTGCCGTTGCTACAGCCGTAATTGAGCGCCAGCCCGCCGCGCAGGCCGGCTTCGAGAATCGACTCGGCGCCTTCGATAAAGAATTCGTGATTGCTGGGAATGACGGTTGCCTGGGCCGACATGACTCTTAAAAAAGTCTCGTTTACAGACGATTGATCAATTGTATCATCGTCGACCTGAACCGTGGTCATGGCCGCGTCGATCCAGGCTTGCAATTGCTTCAATCCATCGGGTTGCGCGGTCAACTTTTCGATTTTTTCGGCCAGTTGTGCGGTAAATATCCGGTAACGCCCAACCAGTCTCTTATGGCGTGACAGGTCTTCACTAAGCGACATGATGCGTGAGGTTAGGGCAAGGTTGTCCGGTTTACGGGCGCTGAGGTCGGGATTGATAAAACTGGCCTGTTCGATGATCTGTTCGACTCTTTCGAGCATGCTCGAGTCTTCGATTTGCGCATTGGGATAAGCCTGCAGCAAGTCGGCGAGTACGATCTCGCCTTCGAAGGTATTTAACTCACCGGCCCTGATTTGCTGTTGCAGAGTACCGCGTTTAACGCCTACCAGGCGAGCTGCGCGCGATAGTGATATGCGTTTCGCCACCGGCTTAACCCGCCGACTCCAGCAATTCCCGGGCGGGTTCGGCCTTGAACTGGAGATTAATCCGGGTGCCGTCGCCGGGTTCGCTTTCGATATCGATCTGGGCGCCGATCTCGCTGGCGCGGTCGCGCAGTATATTGAGTCCCAACTGGCGGCCGCCGGCGGGAACGATGGTCGATTCGTCGAAACCGATGCCGTCATCCTCGATGATCAGGATATTGTTTCCATCGCGGTAAATCAGCAACACCCGTACCACTTCGGCCTGGCTGTGTTTGCGGATATTGGCCAGGCACTCCTGCACGATACGCAGCACGTTGAGCTCCACATCGGGCGAAAACTCTTGCTCCGGCCATTCATTCTGAAAATATATCGGAATGCCAGCCTCTTCCTGGGTACACCGAATCGTTTCTTCGATCGAAGGGATTAGCCCTTGTTCATCGATCGGCACGCGGAAATGGGCGATTAACTCGCGTAACTGGGTATTGGCCTGATCGATGGTGTACTCGATGCGCTCCATTTGGTGCCAGATGGCTTTTTCGTCGTCCGAGTGGAAGGTTTCGTCGATGACCCGTATCTGGATACGCAAACTGGCGATGGTTTGTGCCAGTGAGTCGTGCAATTCGTGGGAAATCCGGGTGCGTTCCTGCATCACCCGCAGTTCGCTTTCTTCCTCGAGCCGGCGAAATTTTTCCACCGCGCTGCCCAGATGTTGGCCGATGCTGGTCAGCAGATCGCTATAGCTGTCCAATTCGAGGGAGGTATCACCCGGGAAAAACAGGTGGATCGCACCGAGCACGTTTTCGCGATTCTGCAGCAATATCGACAACACCCGCAGCTTTTCCGGTTGCGCCGCGGTGGCGCCAAAAACGGTTGCGTAATCGAGGCGGTCGATGCGGTATATCTGGTCGAGTTTAATCTCGTCGAAAGGGTACTGGATCGATAGGAAACGATCGGCGTTGGCCAGAAAGCTGTGATTGATTTCACCGAATGATGCGACCACGTCTTTTTTGTTTTTACCCTTGAACTGACGAATAATTCCGGCGCTGGCGTTTAAGTTGTTGCACAACGATTGCAGCGACTTTTCGAACAGTTCGTTGAGGTCGTGGGACAGATTGATGCTCGACGCGACGTCGTACAGAATCGCCAGCGATCTCGATTCGCGGGTGATGTGGTCGGTATGCTTTTGTAGCTGAATCTCGGTGTCGCGCGACAGGTTTTTGATCATGTTTCCAAGCATGTTGATATCGCGCGCTAGCTCGCTGAAGTCGCTATCCTCCGGTAGTTCGACCTGGGCATCGAGGTTGACGCCGCGCATCAGGTAAGCCCAGTCGCACAGGCGCAACAGCGGCTGCAGCAATTCGCGCCAGATTTGCCAGAACAACAGCAGCATCAGCACGATCTCCAGGGCATGCATCCACCGCAGGTAATCGTACAGCCGCACGGAAATCGGGCTTTGCGGCATGGCCACGCCCCACAGGTTCAGCAGCAGCAAGACGAAAATTAAGGACGCCAGCAACAGCAGCCGGAAGCGGCCGCTTTTCAATAAGCTGCGCTTTTCCTTATCGAGTCTGACAAACCAGGCGTTTAACAGGTTCGTCTTGGGTTCCAGTTGCGGATCCTGTTCAGGCATGAGACGTAAATCGGTTGAACATGACGGCTTCATTGTTCCTTGATCCGCGCCAGTATACCGCGTTAGCTTATTAAACCTAGCTTTAGTCGGGAAATGCCACCAAGCCGGTAGCCGTATGATGCCGCCAGATTAAGCTTTGCGCGGCGGGACATAGGTCGGGTCGTTCGGGTTTAAAAAGATAAACTCGGAGTTGCCCGCTTCGAGTTCGACGTAATCGATCGTCATACCCTCGGCCAGGTCCTTGCTGCTGGTCGCAACGACCAGGTCGACGCCGTCGAAATTGAGGAAGTTATCCCCCGGCAGGCGCTGCTCGTCGAATCCCATGGCGTAATGAAAACTGCCGTCGTTCTGCTCCTTGATGGCGATGCGCAGCGGCGCCGATCCCATTGCGCCCTCGGCGGCGGATAGTTTGATCTGTTCCAGCGCGGCGGTGGTTACACTGATCATCGGTTCGCCTGTGCACTGGCGACGACGCGCGCCGATGAATAGTTACAGCTTTTAACGAAACCGAGAAAGCGCTTAACCCAGGGATTGGCGAGGGTGTTGCGTTGATGGCTGTAGGATGCCAGTAGATTGCGGTAAACCAGTCCATCTTGCTGGTGGCTGATTCCGGTGCCTCTGAGCACTTGATAGGCGAAACGGCTGTTTTCTGGTAGTCCCTCCAGCGAGGAATAATGAAATTCGTGCGCATGCAGCGTCCTGGGCATATGCGCCGGCGGCATCCATGGATGTCGAGCGCCGATGCCCGCCAATTGGACATAACCGCGGCCCTGCGGTCTTTGATGCATGCGGCTGCTGGCCGGCAAGGCACCGACCATGGCGTGGATTTCGCCATTCCAGCTCAGGCTTTGGGATAAATACATGAGTCCACCGCACTCGGCATAGGTGGGCAAACCGGCTTCGATTGCCGTCTTTATCGATGCGCGCAGGCTGTCGTTAGCCGCCAGTTCCGCCGCATGACGCTCGGGAAAGCCGCCGCCGATAAACAGCCCGTCAAGCATTGGCAGCGTTTTATCGCTGCGCGTATCGATCGATATAAGCCGCGCGCCGTTTTGCTCGAATGCTTCCAGATCGCCCGGATAGTAGAAACCGAATGCCCGGTCGCGGGCGATACCGATACGCAGGCCATTGAATTCGGCGTTACGCTGTAACGGCAAGGTCGCGGGTTCGACCTGACCGGCCTGTTGCGAAATTCCGAGCAACTGCTCGAGGTCGATGTTGTCGGACGCCGCGGCCGCGATCGCGGCGATCTTCTGTTTCGAGGCGGGATCTTCGTATCCCGGAATCAGTCCGAGATGACGCTCGCTCAAACCCAGCGCCGCGCTTTTTTCGAGCGCGCCGAGAAACGGGATATCGGTGTATTCCTCGACCGCCGCCCGCAATTTCGATTCGTGGCGCTTACCGCCGGTCATATTGGCGATGACGCCGGCAATGTTGACCGCTTGATCGAAGACTTGATATCCGATCAACAGCGGCGCGATGCCGCGCATCGTACCGCGCACGTCGATTACCAGAATCACTGGACTCTGTAGCGACTTGGCCAGCGCGGCGTTGCTGTTGCCGCCGTCGAGATCGAGCCCGTCGTAGAGTCCTTTGTTGCCTTCGATCAGGGAAATATCCGCATTGCGGCTCCGATGGCAGTAGTCGTCGATGGTTTCCTGTTTGCCGGCAACGTAGAAATCGAGGTTATAACAAGGCTTGCCCGCGGCCATGCCGAGCCAGATGGGGTCGATGTAATCGGGGCCTTTTTTAAACGGTTGCACCGCCAGGCCGCGGTTATTCAGGGCCGCGCACAAACCGATGCTGAGGGTCGTTTTACCCGAGGATTTGTGCGCCGCGGAGAGGAACAGGGAAGCCATGGCTTATTGCGTTTCGGCGCTGAGCGCAGTCGGCATGATGGGCAGCACGCGCAGGGCGAGCAGGGCCAGCAGCAGCGCCGCCGTCACTCCGCCGCAGCCGAGCATGATTTCCCAGGGGCTAGGGGTATAGGCGTTGACGACGCCGTCGTAAAAGCCGCTTTCGACCAGATAACCCGGAAAGATGTTCAACGGGTAAGCCTGACCGCCGATGATAATGATATAGAGTTGCGCGAAGGCGCCGACAATGACCAGCAGGCAGGCGCCAGCCAGAGATTTGGCCGAAGTTTGTAATTGCGGTGCATAAATTAGCGCCAGCGCCAGCAAGTTACCCAGGCCGATCTGGACAATCCAGAACAAGAAGGTGTAAATGCCGCCGTCCATCAAGATGAAAGACTCGAAGCCATGATTCTGGGTGCCATAAAGCTTGGTCAAATGGAACACAACGACAAAGTAAAACACGCCGGCGGTAAATATACCTAATAGTTTGCGTAATCTTTGCAGTTGCGAAATATCGAGTTCGCGCCGGTCGAGGCTAAAACTCAACATCAGTAACAGGATAAGAATCGCGAGCCCGAAAGCGAAGGACATGATGATAAACATAGGCGCCAACAGGGCGCTGTCATAGGCTTCGCGTGCCACCAGGAATCCGAAAATGGATCCGGTACCGGTGGTCAATACCAGGCGCCAGACAAAGGCGAGCAACCCCGCCGGTTTACTCCAGCGCTGCATGCGCCGCTCCATCATCAACCATAAATATGCCATGACGATGACCATGAAACCGATGTATAGAATTATATTCCAGGCAAATATCGACTTGAAGTTGTAGTGGGTCATTGCCACGATCAGGCGGTCCGGGCGACCCAGATCGAGTAACAGTATAGCGAGGCCGCCGACCAGCAGGGCAAGCGACAGAATCGCCGAAAAACGCGCCAGCGGTTTATAGACCTGTTTGCCAAACACCGATGCCAGCGAGGCGATATTGAGCGCGCCGGAAGCTGCCACGATCAGAAATATCGCAAAGACATGGGGCAACCCCCAGACGATCTGGTTGGTCATGCCGCTGACGTGATGACCCTCGACGTCCATGTGGTGCGCGCCGGCGACGCCGATCAGCGCAATTACCGCCAGTGCCAACAATATTCCCCAGTAACGCAAACCGCCGGTTTTGATCTCTGCATATCGGGTCGCGGCTGACATGTTCATAGGCCCTGATAGCGCACGCCGGGATTGAGTCCGAGATCGGCGCGGATGCGAGTGCCGCCGAGCCGCCGCAGGCGCCTGGATATTTCGCTTTGCGGATCGTTTAGATCGCCGAACAAGATGGCTTTGGAATTGTCGCGATTAACCGCTTCGGCGCAGGCCGGAATCGCGTTTGCGCCGTCGCGGTCGATGCGGTGTACGCACAGGGTACAGGACTCGACCGTTCCCTTGCCGCGAGGCGCGACCGGGAGCTGGTCCTTGAGGTTTTCGTGGATAAATGAGCGTGCCTTGTAAGGACAGGCCATCATGCAATAGCGGCAGCCGATACAGGTGTGCTTGTTGACCAACACGATACCGTCGGCGCGTTTAAACGACGCCCCGGTGGGGCATACGTCGACGCAGGGCGGGCTTTCGCAGTGCTGGCACATCATCGGCAAAAAACTTCGATGACCGCTGGCGCGATCCTCGAGTCTTACCTTACGGACCCATTGCGCATCGGTTTCGGAACCGTCGCGCGCGCGCCACCCATGTTCGCGCCGGCAGGCCGCTACGCATTCGTCTACATCGGCTTCGCTGAGTGCGTTGGTGTCTATCAGCAGGCCCCAGCGCGACTGCTGGTTTACCCCGGCAGCGGCCTGTCCAGGTTGGTAAAGAAATATGCCGGGGGCTACCAGCGCGGTCGCGACGGCCGCGGCGCCTTTGAGAAATTCTCGGCGTGACGGTTGTACTGCTTGGTTATCCGGGTCGGTCGTCATGGGCCGGCCTCCAATCTGCGCGTCAGCGTGCTAGCGTTCAAATCCTTGTCGTCCCGTTCCCAGGCTTGGCTTGCGGCATCGAGCCGGCTTTGCCGATGCCGTTCCAGACCGCGGTCGGCGTGGCACTCGAAGCAGTCGATCTTGACGCTGGCGTAGGCGTGGCATTCGGCGCAAAAATGCTGCGGATTTTCGTAACGAATGACGTCGCCGGATGCAAGCGGCGGATTGTGGCAATTCATGCAACCCACCAGGCTGTACTTGCCGTCGCGCTCGCCCTCGATCACCGTGGCGTCGCGTTCATGGTTCAGGAATTTCATATGGTCGCGGCGCATCACCGCGACCGGTTCGACGCAGTGCTCCGCGGTAGCGGGTTTTGGCGGATTCGGAATCGCGATCTCGCCGAAACTCGAGGCGGCTGCGTCCGCTGCATTCGGCATGCCGGCAGGCATCAAACCCAGCAGCAACAGGAGCAGTATGGAACTCGGTGTTGAGGTCGAGACTCGCATCGATGCATCCGCTAGTGGTCACCCAGCGCCATGTCGATATAACCCGTCGGACAGACATCGGCGCATATATGGCAACCGATACAGCGGGTATAGTCGGTCGCCACGTAGCGCCCCATGGTTTTTTCGTCTTTCTTGACCCGATAAACGGCATCCTGCGGGCAATAGATGACGCAATTGTCGCACTCGAAGCACATGCCGCAACTCATGCAGCGACCGGCTTCTGCTATCGCCTGTTCCCGCTCCAGGCACTTGCTGCGTTCCTCGAAGTCACCGAGCACCTGTTCGGAATCGGGACCATGGGACTCGCGCAGATGACGCGCTTCGTAGTTGAAATGCGACAGGTACAGGCGTTCCGAGGAAATAATCTCATTGGCGGCGCGGTCTTCGTAATTGTGCACGGCAAAGCTGGCTTCATTGGTGCCCCAGGTGCCGACGTGGTCGAACTCGGAAGGTTCGAGTTCGACTTCCTTGAGTTTGTTGAGCAGGTTGAAATGGTGCACGTCGACCTTCGGGCGCTTGCCGAATTCGGCGCCCCCGAGATAACGTTCAATGCTGTCGGCGGCGATCGAAGCGTGGCCGATCGCAGTCGTCAACAGGTGGGGATTGATGATATCGCCGGCGACAAAGTGGCCCGGCTTATCCGGATGCTGAAAAAACTTGTCGGCGTTCATCAGATTGCGTTCGTTGCCCAAATCTTCAAGGCCCCTAAGGTCGCCGCCCTGACCGATCGCGGACACGATCAAATCGCATTCGATTTCGAATTCGCTACCCTCGATCGCCGTGGGCGTGCCGTTTTCCATGCTGCACTTGGCCATTTTCAAGGCACGGGCGCGGCCTTCGCCGTCGACGATAATTTCGATCGGCATCACGCCGTCGAGGATTTTGACGCCTTCGCGTAAGGCATCCTCGACCTCGTGCTCGGTCGCGGTCATTGCGGCGCGCTCGAACAGCGAGGTCAGCGTCACGTCCGCGCCCTGGCGGGAGGCGGCGTAGGCCGAGTCATGCGCGGTAAAACCGCCGACGACAAATTCGGTAAGCTGATCCTTGGGCAGGCTATCGACTTTGCCGAGGCGGCGCGCCACCGAGACCACGTCGATCGAGGTATCGCCGCCACCGACGCAGACGACGCGATTTGCGGTTACCTGCAGGGCGCCCTTGTTGAATGCCTCCAAAAAGGCGACGCCGGAAATACAATTGGGTGCATCGCCGTGTTCCAGCGGCAGCCCGCGGCCGGACTGGCAGCCTATGGCCCATAACACCGCGTCGAATTCCTGTTCGAGTTGCTCGACACTGACATCGCGGCCGACGCGGGTTGCCATGCGGGTATCGATATGTCCCATTTCCAGGATGCGGTTGATTTCGTGATCGAGATAATCGCGCGGCGTACGGTAACCCGGTATACCGTAGCGAAACATGCCGCCGAGGTCGTCATGCTCATCGAAAATGGTGCTGGCGATACCCTTGCGCCGCAGTTGGTAGGCCGCCGCGAGCCCGGCGGGTCCGCCGCCGACGATGGCGACCCGGTGTTTGCCCATTGCCGGCAGGTCACCGAACTTGAAGCTCTCGTTCTTGGCGGAATCACCGATATATTGCTCGATCGAGTTGATCCCGACGAAATCGTCGACATTATTGCGATTGCATCCCTGCTCGCAGGGAGCCGGGCAGACGCGACCCATCATCGACGGGAACGGATTGGCATCGGTCGAGCGCCGGAAAGCGTACTCTTCCATGCTGACGCCCTCGGGCGGAAGCTCGATGCCGCGCACGATGTTGAGCCAACCGCGGATGTCTTCGCCCGACGGGCAACTGCCCTGGCAGGGCGGGGTGCGGTGGACGTAGGTCGGGCATTTGTGTGAGGTATCTTCGTTGAAGATATTGTCACCCATCGAACGCCAGCGATTTACACCGTCCTGATACATCCTAAAGGTGAGTTTCTTGTTCACTTCCTCTTCCGACGCTGCCATTTGTGTCTCCGTCTAGTTCAAATTCCTGGGAACTCTGCTGTTTGCAGAATTTCCTCTATTGTTCATTGCCCAGCACGATCGCGTTGCTCACCAACTGATGGACGCTGACGATTTGGTCCATCTCGAAGCCGTAGTAGGGCAGGATCTTGCTGAACTGGCTTTTGCAAATTGCGCAAATCGCCGCCAGGTGAGTCACGCCATGATCGTCTACCACCTGTTTCAACGCCTCCATGCGCGGCAAGGAACCCTTGACGCGCAGTTCCACCAGGTCATCGGTTAATAATCCGCCGCCGCCGCCGCAGCAAAACGTGGCTTCCCCGATGGTATCGCCGGGCATATCGTAAAAATGATTGCAACTCGCCTTGATCACGGCCCGCGGGATTACGAACTGACCGCCTTCGAAATCGCCCATGCGCGAGCCCCGCGCGACGTTGCAGGAATCGTGAAAGATCAGCACCATGTCATCGTTGGCCGAGGCATCGAGTTTGAGCGCGTTGCGCTGAATCAAGTCATAGGTGACTTCGCAGACATGCTGCGGCACGGGATAATTGGGATCGAGAAAATCGAACGGGCCGGCGAGCGTATTGAGGAAACTGTAGGCGACGCGCCAGGCGTGCCCGCACTCACCGAATACGATACGTTTGACGCCCAGTTCCAGTGCGGCTTCGCGCACCCGCAGCGCCAGTTTTTGCATGTTGTCGTAGGAACCGATGAACATGCCGAAATTGGCCGCCTCGCTGGCATAACTGGACAAGGTCCAGCTTAATCCGGCCTGATGGAAGACCTTGGCATAGCCGATCAGGCCGTCGACATGCGGTTCCGCGAAAAAATCGGCCGAGGGGGTGACCAGCAGTATATCGGCGCCTTTTTGATCGAGCGGCATACGCACGGTGACGCCGGTGTCGTCTTCGATATCTTCCTCGAGGCCCTCGAGCGTGTCGAGCAGGGCGTGTTGGGGCAAACCCAAATTGTTGCCGATGGTCTGCGCCTTACCGATAATTTCGTTGCAGTATTTTTGGCCGACGCCGACGCTATCCATGATTTCCCGCGCCGCCATCGAAATTTCCGCAGTATCGATGCCGTAGGGGCAATACACCGAGCAGCGGCGGCATTGCGAGCACTGGTGGAAATAGCTATACCATTGGTCGAGCACATCCTGATCGAGGTCGCGCGCTCCGACCAGGGATGGAAAGTACTTGCCGGCCAGGGTGAAGTGGCGGCGATAAACCGAGCGAAACAGGTCCTGGCGTGCGACCGGCATATTGTTCGGGTCCGAGGTGCCGAGATAATAGTGGCATTTATCGGTGCAGGCACCGCATTTGACACAGCTGTCGAGAAATACGCGCAGCGCCCGAGAGCTATTGACCAGCTCGCCCATTTTGTCGATCGCGACTCGCTGCCAGTCGTCGATGAGTTCTCCGGGGAAACCGATATTTTGCTGGTGATCCTGCTTGGCGAAAAACGGCTTGCTATGCGCCATCGCCCCGATTTCGATCGGCGGGATCTCGGGATAGGGTTTTAAAGCCGGGGTTTCGAATTCAGCCATGATTGCCTTAGGCCTTATCCGGTCGATTCGGTGACGCTGGAAACACGCGTCGGCAGATGTCGCTTTTCGCGCGGATTATCGATCTGATTGCGCGTGGGGCTGAAGAAAATCCCCGGTGCGTGCAGCAATTTGCTGAACGGAAAAACGATCATCAGCAACGCCACCATCAATAGGTGCAGGTTCAGCACCGGGTCGGACGGCAGCGGCTGCCAGTCGAAGTACATCAGCCCCAGGAAGAAAGCCTTGACCGCGACAATATCGGTATGCGCGACGTAGTTCATGCCGAGACCGGTAAACCCGATGCCAATCAACAGGGCTAGCATCAGGTGATCGGAAGGCGATGAGATATAGCGCACCCGGTCGACCAGTAAACGGCGTGCCCACAAGCCCGCCAGGCCGGCGACCATGGCGAAGGCGGCGTATTTTCCGATGGGTTGAATCAGGTTTACCCAGGACCACACCGGATCGGTGAAATAGCGTAAATGCCGCAGCAGTACGAACAGCAGGGCCGCGTGAAATACCCAGCCGAACAACCAGATCCATTTGTTTGACTTAAACAGGCTATTGAACAGTGTGATTTCGAAGAACATGCGTTTGACCACGCCGGTCGCGGTGGTCGGCGCCGGCGTGGTCGGGATGCGCAACGGAGTCGGCGTGCGCGCGTAGAGCCGGATGCGATATATCAGGCCGCCGAGCAGGATGGCGCTTGCGAAATAAAACAATAGCGTGAATGCGATGGTCAGCAATGACATGAAACGTCACCTCCGCGCGTGCCCACCGGGAAGGGCCAGATTTGCGTTCCCGCTGGAGACGCTACTTTGGCTATACGCAACCGGTTGGCTTTGGCAATCCCGCATACTTACAGGCTTGCTTGGCAGGCCCGTAGGGGAACAGCTCGTACAGATACTTGCTGGTACCCTTGTCTTTGCCCAGCTTCTTACCCACGGCCTTGGTCAGTACGCGTACCGCGGGCGCAATCTGATATTCCTCGTAATAATCGCGCAGGAAATTGATCACTTCCCAATGGTTATTGTCGAGCACGGCACCATCGGCTTTCGCCATTTCGTTGGCGAGCTCGCCGTTCCAGTCGGCCAGGTTCACGAGGTAACCTTCTTCGTCCGTTTCGTATGTTTTTCCACTTAGTTCAATAGCCATTTCTTACCTCTACTAGGTTAATTTCAAAAATCAGCAATCAAAGCCATGATTGTGATTTGTCATATTCCGTTGTCAGATTTACAAAGCCGTCGTAGTCGACCAGCGATATGCCCGCAATCATTCTATCCGGATCGATTCCCCGCGCTTCGAGATCGGGTTGTAGCGCGAAAATCTGATGATTATGCAACGCCTGCTGAACCGACTCCGCGGCGGCCGCGTTTTTAAGCGATGCGTAAATGCCGTCTTCGATCAATAAAATGGCCGAATCCGGCTTTGCCAAGCGCAGGCAAGTGTCCAAGGCCTTTCTATCGTAGGGGGATTTGTTGACAATATGTAGTACAGACATGTTAATTCCGCTAAAAATTCAGGATCACGTCCTGCTGTTCGATTATTTCAGCCAGTTCGGCGATGCCGACGATATGGATCGAATCTTTCTCGGCCCAGTCGTCATCTTCATCTTCGTAAACCAGGGGCATCAGGTCTTCCTTGGCGAGACCTCTCGATTCGAGGGATTCGCGCTCGACGTATATTTTGCTGACGTCATAGTCGCCCAAGGCTTTATAAGTCGGCGAAAAGTTTTTCGTCCCAAGTTTGGCGGTATCCTGGTTTTGCAGCAGTTGGTAAACCCCATCGTCGACAAAGGCCAGGGTAACGTCTTGCTCGAAGGCAGCGGCTATGAGCACCACTTCCAGCGATTCCAGTGCATATATGCTGCCGTGCGGCGCTTTGCGATTTACATATAAAAACTTTTTAGTCGCCATAAATCAATCACCGAATACGATTAAACGATCCGCCTGAATGCCGGCATCGATCAGCTGCCCCAGTCCGGAAATCTGAAACCCGGGCGCCATATTGTCGCTATCCTTGCCTGCGCGTTTGGCTTCATCTTGGTCCAACAGGCCGCGGCGTTGGGCCGCCGCCACGCAAAGAATCAACTCGACCCCGTGCGCTTCCGCCAGCGCCGACCAGCGTTCGCCGATGTTGCGATCGTCCTGTGGCGGTACACTCAAACGGGTGCCATTGTGGACGCCATCGTGATAAAAAAATACGCGCACGATTTCGTGCCCGGCACGCAGCGCCGCGGCGGTGAAATGGTAAGCCGAATCGGACGCCTGGTGGGTGTAAGGGCCTTCGTTGACTAATATTCCGAATTTCACGTGCTCACCTGTGTTAAAAGCGGATATGCGTGGAAGCGTTAAGCGAATGCCGCGATCCGCGCCAGTTATCAACGTGAAACTTGGTGAACGGCAGTTCGGTCAACTCGAAGAATCGCGGCCAGCCGATACGCTCGATCCAGTCATTCAGGCGTTCCCAGTCGCGGGCGTTGTCCTTATAGGTCTGTAAAATCTTCTTGACGATGGCCGTCGCCTCGGGCCAGCGCGGCGGATTGTTGGGGATCCCGGCGGCCACGAGTTTCTGAAAGGTCGGTTTGCCGCGGGCGTTGGAGTGATTGCCGCCAACCCAGATCGCCAGCTTGGTGTGTTCCGGATCGTTGATTTGCATCGGCGTGCAAGGTGGGTAGCAGGCGCCGCAGCAGATACATTTTTTCTCGTCCACTTCGAGCGAGGGTTTGCCGTTAACCAGCGCCGGGCGAATCGCCGCCACCGGGCAGCGCGCGACCACCGACGGGCGTTCGCAAATATTGGCCACCAGATCATGGTTGATTTTCGGCGGCTTGGTATGCTGCACGTTGATCGCGATATCGCCCTGGCCGCCGCAGTTGATCTGGCAACAGGAAGTCGTGATATGCACGCGATTGGGCATGTTCCAGTTTTTGAACTCTTCGATCAATTCATCCATCATCGACTTGACTACGCCCGATGCGTCGGTGCCCGGAATGTCGCAGTGCAGCCAGCCCTGGGTGTGCGATATCATCGCCACCGAGTTTTTGGTGCCGCCAACGACAAATCCTTCTTTTTCCAGCGCCGCGATCAACGGTTCTACCTTACTGCCGTCGGCGACCATGTACTCGATATTGCTGCGAATCGTGAAACGCACGTAACCCTCGGCGTATTTATCGCCGATTTCACACAGCTTGCGTAGCGTGAAAACGTCGAGAATTCGCTGGGTACCGGCCCTGACGGTATAGATCGCATCGCCGCCGTGCGCGGTATGTTTCAACACGCCCGGGCGGGGGTCTTCGTGGTAAGCCCAGTCGCCGTAGTTTTTGCGCATTACCGGATGCATATACTGAAACCCATCGGGGCATCCGGATTCGATCGGGGTGCGTTGGCCTTCCATTATCGGGCTCCTGTAATTATTTCAAATGTCATATTGTTTCTCCTCTGCTCGCGCCGGCTCAGGAAGCCTTTTGTTGCCCGGCCTTACGGTCGAACCACTTTTTGGCTTCGATATCCCAGTCGTCCATGCGCACATAGGAGCTGGTGCGGGTTTCGGATATCATGTTCGGGTCGACTTCGACGCCGATACCCTCGAGGAAGTTAACCAGGCCGACGCGTTCCACCATTTCACCGCAGCGCTCGTGCTCGAGGCCGTTTTCCGCCCAGAAATCGATGACTTCCTCGGCCAGTTCGGTGATGGCTTCGTAGTCCTCGTCGTCCTCGAGTTTCATGAAGGGCACGACTACGGTACCCATCAGATCGCCGATCTTCAGCGTGCGCTTGCCGCCGATTAGAATGGTGACACCCTTGTCGTCCCCGGGCGACAATGCCTTGGGTACGACGTTGAGGCAGTGCATGCAGCGCACGCAGTTGCGGTTGTCGACTTCCAGCGAATCGTCATCGTTGAGCGATAAAGCGTTGGTCGGGCAGCGGGTGATAATATTGTCGATCGTGTGCTGGCGCCCCTTGTTCGCGACATACTCCTTGAAAGCCTCTTGATCGACTTTCATGTCGTCGCGCCAGGTGCCGATAATCGCAAAATCGGAACGTTCGATCGAGTTCATGCAATCGTTGCCGCAGCCGGAGACCTTGAACTTGAACTTATAGGGCAGCGCCGGGCGGTGCACGTCGTCGGTGAAGTTGTTCAACAGGGTACGATGGATGCGCATTTCGTCCGCGCAGGATTGTTCGCAGCGCGCGGCGCCGACGCAGGACATGCTGGTTCGTACGCAGGGTCCGGCACCGCCGAGATCCCAGCCATAGTCGTTGATTTCGTTGAAAAAGTGCTGTGTGTTTTCCGAGGTTGTGCCGATAAACATGATATTGCCGGTTTGGCCGTGGAAGGTGACCAGGCCGGAGCCGTATTTTTCCCAGCTGTCGCCGAGTTGGCGCAGCATGTCGGTGGTGTAATAGTTACCCGCCGGCGGCTGCACCCGCAGGGTGTGAAATTCCTTCGATTCCTCGAACGCCTGGGCGACTTCGGAAAAGCGCGGGATAATTCCGCTACCGTAACCGTAGACGCTGACGGTGCCGCCTTTCCAGTAACCCTTGCGGGTTTCGTACGAATGTTCGAGCTGGCCTAATAGCGAATTGGCGACCCCGTTGATGCGTTTATCTCCGTGATCGTCGCGTAAACGCTTGATCCCTGAAATAAAGCTTGGCCAGGGACCGTTTTCGAGTTCGTCGAGCATAGGGGTTACATGTACTTTTTTAGCCATAATGATACTGTTCCCGATTGTCTGTTTTGAACGATTCCCGGTATAGATGACCAGAAAATCCACAAGTTAACCGGTATCCATCCTCTCATTGGTCCGGTGACTCGCTGGTGTTGGGGCCTAGTTTGGTAGAAGAGAGCCAAATGGGCTATCCCCCGGTTGGGGTGCTGAAAAATCGAAACTTATCCCTATCGAGATAGAGCTGATTTATATGCCTATTCAGCGGTTTGTTTCGTCCTGAATTTATTTCCGATAAATTTTTTAAATCAATGGCTTATGAAAGTGTCTTAATTGCTGTTCGGACTCCCACCTATGGGATGCTCCATTCGGCGGATACGTGTAATAAAATCCATACTCTTTCATTCTTGTATTAACCTGCTTTCGGATCGATTTTGAACGCAACCTTAGACCATATGACCGCGGCACTCAACGACTGCGACGAAAACTCGCCTTTTTTGCTGCAAAACGAGGCGGAATACCAGTCCTGGCGTGCGCGCAAGCTTGAATTGCGACAGCAATTGGACGCCAATCTGGTATTGCAGCTCGACCACACCGGCGGTTTGTCCGAATCGCAGCGGGCACAGGCGCGCCAGCAGGTGAGCGCGTTCAATTTCGCGATTTTTCAATCCGCAAAGGAAATGAGCAAACTCGAGTTCCTGGCGCTTAATCGCCAGTTCGGTTTGCAGCGGCTGGATTCCAATCTGGGCGCCGACGCCGATGCTGTGACCTCGTTGCGGGTCGTCGCCGAGGCGGATGAGCGCGCTCAGTATATCCCTTATACCAATCGCGCGCTGAACTGGCACACCGACGGCTACTATAACGAACCCGACCGCGGCATCGATGCGTTTGCGCTCTACTGCGTTAACCAGGCGGTGCGCGGCGGCGGCAATTGCCTGTTCGATCACGAATTGTTATATATCCTGATTCGCGATCAGTCGCCGGAACTGACGGCGGCCTTGATGGCGGATGACTTGATGCGTATCCCGCCAAATATTCAGGCCAACCGAGTTATCCGGGGTGAAGAGAGCGGCCCCGTGTTTTCGATTCTACCCGGGCAGCGCGGATTGCATATGCGCTACACATCGCGCCCACGTTATATTGTCTGGAAGTCCGACAAACGCAGCCAACAGGCACTCAACCTGGTACGTGAAATTCTGATGGATAGCGCGGCGGTGATCGAGCTCAGGTTGGAAAATAATCAGGGAATTGTTTGTAACAATATTTTGCACGGTCGCCAGGCGTTTCATGACCAGGCCATGCAGCCGGGCCGGTTGATTTACCGGGCGCGCTATTACGACGCGATTCATATTGACGGCCACCCCGAAGCGGCGAGCGCGGGAGTTTAGATTCCGGCTATGTTCTGGCGCGAAGACAAACCGGCGGATGACCCGTATCGCGTACCCGACGATGTTATCGACCTGGTTTTTAAAATACGCGGCAAACGTCTCGACATCGATCATGCCCATGCCCTGGCTGAAGCCTTGCAGCGGCATTTGAACGAGGATACCTGTGCCAGGATAGGCGTGCATGGAATTTGGCTGGCCGGATCCGGCAATGGTTGGAACCGCCCCGAGCAGATCGATGCGGAATTACCGCTGTCGCGACGGGCTCGCCTGATAATCCGGGTGCGCCAAGACGATAGCGAGGCGGTGACGCAGATCACCGATCAGACGCTGCAACTTGGCAGTCAGCCGGTAGAAATCGGTACCTGCTCGATTCGAAAGCTGTCGAGCATGAGCACCATGTACGCGCGAGCAATCCGTTGCGATCGCGCGCAGTCCGAAGATGATTTCCTGCGGGACGTCGCCGCCGAGCTGGAGGCTATGGGCATCTCCGTCAGCAAGATGATCTGCGGTAAATCGGGGGCGATTCGGGCCGCGGATGAAGTCATCTTTACCCGCGCTTTAATGGTGGCCGATCTAAAGCCGGAGGAAGCGGTAAGGTTGCAACAGCAAGGAATCGGCGCGGGACGCTTGCTGGGTTGCGGTCTGTTTGTGGCCCACCGGGGAATAGACGCGGTTTATGAAATTCAGGATTAGTCGTTTGATCAATGAGAGATTGTTGAGGTTAGAAAAATGAATATTATGGTTGACGGAAACGAACTTCCAACGACTGCAACGGGGTTTCTGGAAAATGTAGAGGATTGGTCCCCGGCAGCGGCCAGAGTGATGGCGGATGAAGAGCAACTGGAGCTTAGCGAGCGTCACTGGGATTTAATTAACCACCTGCGCGATGAATTTGTCAACAATGCCGGCAATCAGCCTAATACCCGGACCCTGGTCAAGGCCATGGCTAAAATCTGGCAAGACAAGTCGGTTAACGCCAAAACTCTGTATGATTTGTTTCCCGGCGACCCCAGCAAACAGGGCGGCCGTATTGCGGGTTTGCCGGAAAGTCGGAGAAAAGGCGGCTACTAGGATAAAGAGACTGAGGAAAAGTTAATGAGTGAAAAACAGGATATCATCAATCAGATGATAAAGATGCAACGCAATTTTATCGAGCTAGAACGGAAGGGCGAATTTTCTAGCGAGCAATACTACGATAGCGAGGGCGAGTCGGAACTGGCGAAGTACAAACGTGCTTACGACGAGCTTGCGATCAAACTGGTCGACATGGCCCATGCCGAAAAAGGTTCACAGCGTTAACCCGCCTCAAACCTCCGCCCACATGCGAAACAGGTTGGCATAACAAAGCTGGATTCGTTTGTAGGCGGGGTTGTCGTTCTGGAGCGCAAGCGATTCTCTGGCTTGATCGAGTTGCACCAGGATTTCTCGCTGGTCGGCGCGGCGGATGTAACTCTGAACCCAGGTTATTGCGACCAGGCGTTCGCCCGAGGTGACCGGTTTCACCGCATGAAAACTGGTCGAGGGATATAAGATGGCGCTCCCGGCCGGCAGTTTGAATTCGCTAGCGCCCTGAGAAGATTCGATACAGAGTTCACCACCGTCGTAAGCCTCGGGTGGATTCAGGAATAGGCTGATCGATAGGTCGGAACGATATCTCGCATTTACCGGGCCCATGATCGGATCATCGATATGACCTCCGTATTCCATGCCGCTGGTATAGCGGGCATAGATTGGCGCACAGACTTTCGCCGGCATCGCGGTTTGCAGATAGACGGGATGTTGCACCAGCTGCGTCATGACGACATTGTTCAGGGCGTCGAAGGTTTCCTGTTCCGGCGCCAGTTCCTGGTTGCTCTTGTGGCCGCGGGCGTGCTTACCGGCGCTCAACTTGCCGTCGACGAAATTGCCACGGCGCAGGACCGAACAGACCGCGTCGAGTTGGGTTGAATCAAGCAGATCGGGAATTGTTATAAGCATGGTTTATAGGAATGTCGCATGAATGTAATTGTCGAGTTCGATGATAAGAGTTATCCGCTGGATGTGCCAGATGCGCTGGTCGCGGAAGCCGGCGAGTTTTTCGAAAAAATGGATTCCGATATGAACTGTGGCTGGCAGATGAGCCGCTGGTGGGTGCCCGACCCGGATCTCACCCAACGCTGTCAAATCGTGGCCGATAAGCTGTTAACCGCGCTACAAAAAAACAATACCGAGGCTGCGCTTTTGATGTGTGCCTATATCCTGCACAAAAAACCGTCGACCCGGCGCATCCGCGTCAATACCGATGGTGAAATCCAGGGCAATGAATTCCTCGACGACTAAGCCGTGGGTCAGGCGAATACGACCCAGGTAGTGGCGATGTATTTGTGGCCCGAGCGTAGGGTGTTGCCGCGGTGCAGATGGGTCCAGAAAGGTGGGAACAACACCAGCTGGCCGGCTACTGGGGTCAGCGCGATGTCCTGGTACTGGAACTCGGTTTCGCCACCCTGATCTTGCAGGCTGTTGAGGTACCAGACGGCAACCAGTTGGCGCAGCGCGAATTCATGGCTGCCGCCGTCGATATGCCAGTGGTAAAACCCGCCGGCGTCGGTGCGTTGGATCGCGTAGCCGTTATCCTTGAACGGGCCTGCGAAGTAAGGGAAGGATTGCTGGAACTCGGCCAGCGCGTGACTGAGCGAGCGAAGCAACTCACGGTCGAGATCCTGCCATTGGGATTTTCCGCTTAAGGCCAGGTCGGTCGAGCGCTTGATCGACGCGTCGACATTCATGGTCTGCCCGATACGGCCCGGATACTGTGCCTCAGGATGCGCTTCGAAGCGCCGGATCATTTCGCGGCAGATATCCAGCGGCAATGCCCTGTCTTTGGTAAAAACAAAGCTATCCGGCTTGACTTCGAAGATTGTCTTTGCCATCAAAGAATCCGACAGGATGCGAAGCTCGAATTTAGCCTGTTTAGTACGTCGCGAACATACCCATGTTGGATAGAGTTTGCGCTTGCATATCAAGGTATCATGCTCGCGATACGGTGTTACCGATGGTTCATCCGAACCAATTGACAGGTGATCGAATGAAGCAAAATACATTGTCGATCTTGATAACGATGGTGCTTACGATGGTACTGGCCGCGCCGGCCTACGCCAGCAAATCCGATATCGCCAAAGAGCAACGCTGGGCGGAGCAGGTGATCGACGGCTTGCTGGATGGCGACGAAATCTGGCTGACGGATCCCGGCGGACACGAATTTCTAGGAGTTTTGACCGAGGGCGATAGCGACTCGGAGCGCGCGGTTATTCTGGTGCACGGTATCGGCGTGCACCCCAACTGGCCGGAGGTAATTTATCCACTGCGCGCAGGCTTGCTCGAACACGGCGTCACGACACTTTCGATTCAAATGCCGATCCTCGCAAACGACGCGGAAGCGGGTGATTACGTACCCTTGTTCGAGGAGGTTCCCGGTCGTTTCGGTGCCGCGCTAAAATACCTCGAGGAAACCGGTTACGAAAGGGTTACCATCGTGGCGCACAGCATGGGCACATCGATGGCGGCCTATTACCTGACGCGCGCCAAAGCGCACGGCATTGAGTCCTTTGTGTCGATTGGTATGGGGCTCGGTATTCACACCTCCGCCAATCTGGTGTTGCTGCGACAGATAGATGTCGACATTCTCGATCTTTATGGCAGCCGCGATCTCGAACCCGTGGTGGCTAATGCGGGTCGGCGAGCCGCCGCGGCCAATAGCCGACGCGGGCCGAAGTTTAGTCAAATTCAGGTCGATGCGGCCGGTCATTTTTTCCAGGGACATGAAGATGCGCTGGTACAATATGTTATCGATTGGCTGGATAGCCGTTTCAACTAATACATACTCTGGTCCGGATGGTACGAGTTAAAAAACGCTGGAATCAACCAACCGCCCCGCGTACGCCGGCGCAGATGGCGAATGCTATCGGCGCCACCATTTGGAAGCTGGCGGCGGCGGTGTTGCTCAACCTCGAAAATGAAAATTTCGAAACCGAAACCCAGGCCCAGCGCATCGATATCATGGAAGAAGTCGTGAGTTACCTGGTCCATGTCTGCGATCGTTGGATATATAACCGGACGGACCAGGAACAGCGTGCCGAATTCATTTCAATATTGGTAAAGGATCTGGGGCGGATGCTGGAAGACAGCCGGGTCGACGTGCAGGGAGCGGGTGAATATCAGGCGGAATTTTTCGACAAGCTAAACCAGCGTACAGGCGACTATGCGGTCTATAGCTACAGCCACGACGAAGGGGGCAGCTTCGCGCTGCGCTGCCGCTTCGGCGATCGCGTACAGGCGGCGATGGGAAAACGCGACCGTCGCTGGATTCCGGATTTTATCGTCGCCCGGGAAGCGCCGGAGATAGAAACAGCCCTGCGGCGTTCGCTGACAGGGCTGGTGACCTTCGATAAACCCGATTAATTGCGGAAAGTTCGAGGGGGGAGTTAGGCGGCCGTCACCCAGTTTGAAAAGTTTTCGGTGGATTTGGCGCTGCCGTCTTCGTAGCCGGCTTCGTAAGCCTCGGTTAGGCGCTGTTCTTCGCGCATCGGGTGACCCAGATATCCCCCCTGCCAGCCGAGTATATACTCCGGCTGGAGATTCAATTCTTCCATTTGGGTGGTTGCGTCTCGATAAGCCTGATTCATCAGAAACTCCTGTCATTCAAGTTAAGAAAGCCTAGAACAATTCATCCTGAATTGTCAGAGCACGAAGAAACGAAAATGCGATTTTCGTTTCTCCTTCATTTTTAATTGACGGCACATTCTCGTGCCGCGGAAACTCTGAATAAATTAGTGTTCCCCTATTTCAAATTGGATCGAGGTTAACAAAAATATATTTTTACCGGTATATCCCAAATAGCTCGCCACGCCTACCACCTGCCCACCGCCGCGGCTACTTGAGCGTTGTTAAGCTCGACAGAGCAGCCGATTAATCATCCTCGCGCATCATCAGATAATACTGGTATTTCATCGTTGCGGCGCCGCCTGCGATGATCGACAGGATCGTCAGAATGGAACCCAGCGCCAGGGTTGAAACCCCGGAAATGCCCTGACCGATGGTGCAACCCATGGCCAGTACCCCGCCGATGCCCATCATCGCGGCCCCGGCGGCGTGAATTAAGAAATCGTTCCAGGACACGAACCATTCGATTCGAATCTTGCGAAATAGCAAGGTATACAGGAAGGAACCTAGGATGACGCCCGCCACGGTAGCGACGCCGAAGGTCAGAAAGATTGCCGCAAACCCCTCTTTCAGGTACTGCGCTATATGACCGGTCGGACCGATGAAAGTGAGCGATTGGGCGCCGGTGAAGAAGGGCGGATCGTCCATGAAAGCCAGCTCTTCCATGAGCAGTAGCCCGCCGGGGCCGGCGGTGATGTACCAGGCGACCACGATCAGCGCACCGATGATGAGTCCCGCGATCAAGAGTTCGAGATTCTGTCGAAAATCACGCGCTTTCATAATCCAGAAAAGTAGCGGTAGCCCCACCAGCAGGGCAACGCCAAACCCGTGCGTAGCTCCCCACTCGAGACCGGCAAGACCGAACACCACCGCGGTGATATCCTGGCTCGGGATATCGCGCAATGAAAAATCGATGCTAAGCGGTAACATCCACTGCAAAAATCCGTTATAGCTCAGGTTGGTAAACAGCATGAACCAGGCGCATATACCCATGATGGCGAGCACTACCAGCGATTTCATGTTGCCTTCACCGAGGCGCACTAGGGTCTTGTTGCCGCAGCCGCTGGCCAGGGTCATGCCGGCACCGAATATCAGGCCGCCGAGCAAATGGCGTAACCAGATGAAATTGGCGGAGCGGTAGGGTGGGTTCGAAGTCTCGTTGCTGGTGGTCAGGGAAAGGTCGATACTCCCCGTGTATTCGAGGAGTCCAACGCCAAGAATCGCGGTTACAACCGCCAGCATCCAGGAACGCATGCGGCTTAAATCGCCCATGTTGACCCAGTCCGAGACCGCCCCCATGGTGCAGAAGTTGGCCTTATTGGCGATGGCGCCGAAAATAATCGACAAGCCGAAGGCCCAAAGCAGCGATTGTGTGTATAGGTCTAGTTCCATGGTTCAGGTTGTCTCATCGATCAATTGCTTGTCATTAAAGTTCGTCCAACGGTTAGTCATCCGCGGCGATCGCCGGTCTGTCGGTCGAGGTCTGCACCAGGCGCAACGGCGATTCAAGCGCCGCAACTTGCAACCCGGGTGGCCGCAGCAGCAGATCGCGAACAGTTATTGTCGCGACTGCTGGTCGCTAGGCCCAAATCCCCGGCGTTCCCCGACTAAATTCTGCGATTGTAACTGATAGCCAGCTCGTACTGCTCCATTTCAAGTTCGATTTTCTGGGTCGGATCGAAGGTGTTGGTTCCATCGACCTTCTCGGCGGGCGCGTACATAAAGGAGAAATCGACCGAGCTATTGCTGTTGGTCGCGCGGCTAAAACCGAAGGTGTAATGTTCGCGCATGATGCCCGGCGCGAGGATGTTGAAGGTAACCTCACTGCTCGGAATCGGCTGATTGTTACGGCTGTAACCGAGGCGCCAGGTATTGACGTCTTTCGTCCACTGATAACCCAGCTTGTAGACGACGATATCCTCCCAGCCAAAACCGGCACCATCGCTGCCGCCGAGGCAGCCGTTACCGGTGCCGCCGGTCGGTCCCGCGGTGCAGTCGGACACCAGATTGGCGATCGGATTGGAGATCGAGGGCACATCTCCGTATTCGATTCGCTGCACGTCGAACACGAATATACGCTTCATGCCGATATCCACCGAGGCGCCCATACTCCAGGTGGCTGGAATATCGAAGCCGCCATTGCCGGCGAATAGTCCGGAATAATCTTCAAACTGGCTCATCTGAATCTTCGGCTGGTAAGCCGCGCCGAAGCGGAACCCTGGCGATATCTCGGCTTGGTAGCCGATGCGCGTGCCAATGCCTGAAGAACTGTCGTGATCATTGTCGCTCAGGTTTGACGGGTCGGTCGAAAAGCCGGCGAAAGTACCGATGCCCGTGGCTTCGAATCGCTGGTAAGCGATGATGCCGCTGATACCCCAGGACGAGGTCGGTGACAGCTTGGCGGCGTAGGTGGTCGAGATGAACAACTGCGCCAGGTCGACACCCGCGGTGCCGTCGCCGTAAGTACCGGGCGCCGGTGCTGGAATCATGGCTCCGGGTGGCGGAACGGTCGGATCCTGGAAAAGTGCGGTGCCCCCCTTGTACTCAGTGTTCATGCCGCCGTTGCCATAAATGGAGATGCCGATGCTGGCATCGTTGCCGTCGAGCATCCAGTTGTAACCGAAATTCGGGATCAGGAATGACTCGTTTTCACTGTCGATGCTTTGATCGCCATCGCCGATACTGAACGGGCATGCCGGAAATCCGGCACAGGATCCGCCTGCAGGAAGCACAGGGCCTCCGGTTGCGCTGTATCTGCGCCTCGGCGAAAACCAGGTTACGCCGAGGTCGTAGCGCTTGCCCTGCCAGACCATGCCTGCCGGGTTACTACTTGCCGCGAGTGTATCCTGAGAATAAGCCGTGCCGGCGCCGGCCAGACCTTTGTCCAGGATGCTGACACCATGGGTAAAGTAACCGTTGGTGGCCCAGGCCGATACCGGGAATGTCAGTGTTAGCAGTGCGGTAGCAAATAGTTTAAGTCGAACCCTATTCATAAATGCCTCCTGGTGTTCGCTTAGTTTTGTTTATATTTTGCTAGATGAACAGGTTGACGTCGGATTCCCCTGCAAATTCGAAAAATGTGGTGGCGCCGGCGTAGTCGATGCCGTCGATAAATTCGTCCGGCTGCATATCGAACAGGTCGACCGTCATCTGGCAGGCGATCATTTTCACGTCGGCTTCGAGACAAAGCTCGCGTAGTTCGGCGACGCTGGCAACGCCCTTGGATTTCATCTTGGATTTCATCATGCCGCTCATTACGGCTTCCATTCCGGGAATCGCGGTACCGATGGTCGGAAACCATTTGTCCATGCCCATCGGCATCGGCATCGCGGGATTACCGAGCGGTGATACCTTGAGGTTGATATCTTTTTTCAGCAGTTGCAGGCCATAGAATGTAAAAAAGATCTGGGTGTCGTAACCGATTGCGGCCGCGGTAGACGCCAGGATGAAGGGAGGGTAGGCCCAGTCCAGGGTGCCCTTGGTGGCAATAATCGCCAGTTTTTTCTCAGACATATTTCGGCTCCGAAAAGAGATGGAGGCCCGGGCCAATTCGACTCAGGCTTTCTTGATGTAGTAGTGGTATTTGCCCTCCGCCTCAGTGCTTTCCAGCAATTCGTTACCGGTTTGTTTGCAGAAAGCGTCGAAATCCTTGACCGACCCCGAATCGGTGGAAATGACGTAAAGCACGTCGCCGCTATTCATCTTGGTTAAAACTTTTTTTGACCTGAGAATAGGCAGCGGGCAGTTGAGGCCTGTGGCATCGAATTTTTCGGTGTATTCGGACATGTTCTGTTGGTTCCCCTGCTAGTTGATTAAACGGTATGCGGGCGCAACTCGTAATGTTTTAACGCCTTCGAGCATATGCTACTTGATCTGTATCAAGCACTCGATACAACACGTAAAAATTAGGTAGTGCAACCTTAGATTAATTACCGGAGCGATAAAACTGCCCAGTTTGATAGTCGACTACCCCATTTGGGATAAAAAAATGCCGGGTAAAAAACCCGGCATTCGCAATCATCGCATTGAGTCGAGGATTTATTTTCTGGCACCCGGACCGTTGACCGCAAGGCCGTTACTCATGTAGGTGTGAAAGTACTCCAAGGCGCGGTACTCGGCGCTTTGTGCCGGATAGTCCTTGGCACGGACCTGCTTGTTACAGCCGCCGTAGCGGCGATGCGTGGTGCCGATGCCGCCCCACTTGGAGCGATACACCGGAAAATGAGTCAGTTGCCCAAGCGCGGGGCTCAAGAGGTCGGCACGCACCTTCATGCCGGCATAAAACTTGTGGCAATCGGCACAGGCCATATTGAGCTGACCCCGTTTCTGGTAAAAGTGCTTTTTGCCGCGCTCGTAGGCCGCGATCGCGCGCGGATCGTCCGGGATCTGGATATCGAAGATATTGCCGCGCGAGGTAAAAGCCATGTATGCGGAAATATTTGCGATCGGTCCCTTCTTCCATTTCAGCTTTTTCTCGCCGTTGGCCACGCGGCACTCGTTAATCGCGAGTTCAAGCGTAATCACTTCACCTCGATCGGTATCGAAGTAAGGATAATTCTGACGGATCCCGATACCGCCGTTTTCGAAACAGCTGGCATAGGTTTTGCCATTGGCAAACGCTTGGTTGAATAATTCTTCGCCTTTGCTGATATTGAGCTCATATGGCGGGAACTCTTCGATTTCCTGCCATTGCTCGTGCGATGCGGCATCGATGGAGTAAACGCCATTGATGAAATCATCGAAGGGAGTGCCCGGAAAACGTTTCTGGTAATAATCCCGAAACGTTTCCAGGTCCTGTTGCGGCGTGGCCATGGCGCCGAGCGGCAGCATAAGCAGCAGCGCGGTGCCCAGGGTTGCTAATATTCTTTTCACGACTGATCCTCCTCTATATTATTGTAAATGTCGCGGCCTATTTGATGGCGGCTTCGGCGCTATCGCCTTTGCCCATATTATCGAGCCAGGTAATTCTTATCTTGTCGCCGGAAGCACCGCCCTTGAATTTGAACGAAAGGTAGGGGTTTTTGGAAATTGCCCCGCCCCAGTTGGCAGTCATGACCGGGTTGCCATTGTGCTCGGCGGTTACTTCGGTGATATGGTGAGCCGGAATCTTTTTGCCGGTTTTTGAATCCTTGCGTAACCCGGTTTCCATTGGATGACTCATCAGAGTCTTGACCGTAGTGATGCCACCCTTTGCTTTCGCGCGAATCTTTATAGCCATTTGTATTTCTCCAATTCGTTAATAGTCTGAAATTAACCGCCGCAGCCGCCAATGGTGACCTTTACTTCTTTGCTGGTCGAGTAAAGTTTTCCGTCAGCCTTGACCACTGCGATTACGTTAGCGGTTTTACCCATCTTGATTCGGGTGGAGACGAAGGGCTCACAGGCGGAGGACAATTGATAGGTGGACGTGAGGGGTTGTGCGTTGGCCGCTGCAATGATCGAAATACTATCTATGTTGCCCATGCTGGACGATACGGCTATCGGCACCACGGCACCGTTTTCGGCGATATCGGGTGCTTTCAATTTGATCGAATCCGTTGCGCTATGCTGAGCGGAACCCATTGCCGCAGACAGGGCGGTATTAATGTCCTTGGCATCGAATGCAGCCTTGGCGTAGGCGCCGAGGGCACGCTGCGGGACCAGAATGCCGGTACCGACAGTTGCGGCGGCACCAACGAAGGTGGCCGTTTTAAGAAGTTTACGACGTAAAAGATTCATCTTTTGTTCCTCGTGCGGTGATTAAATTCTTTGAACTAGAGGCTATGGATAAATTCCGTAACCAGATTGACTTCCTTCTCCGTCAAGATGCGGTGCTTGCCGAAGGGCGGCATGATGCTGTTCGGATTCTTGACGGTAGAGTCCCAGATCTGCGCATGCAGATCAGCTTTATTTGGGAATCGAGCCTTCATCGCGATAAGCGGCGGTCCTATGTTACCCGGTAGTTCGCCACCGGCGATCATATGGCAGGACAGACAATTACCTTTTTTGCGATCGAAGGCTACCTTCTTGCCATCCGCGATCATATCGGCGCTGGCGATGCCGCCGAACAGGGAAACGAAACACAGCAGTACTACTGCTCCGGTACGACTGGTTAAACGATTTATCGACATGCCCATACTCCTCTTTAGTTTATATTCCACCCTATCTACGAAGGCGGTGATTGTGTAAGCTGATAGCAAAAGACGCAGTCCGATGGCGGGAAAGTATCTTATTCGAACCGCGAAAGACCATATCCATATAGGGGTACACTGCTGTCCCGTTAACAAAAATAAGACGGCCTGATTCGAAGCCGATTTGATACAATGAGTTTGCGTATAACTTGTTGAATCAAAAAGGAGAATCAGGCCGTGGCACATTGTAATACGATC
>Ga0126334_10000106_pt1 | contig 27994 bp, 26 predicted proteins | sample InaspJWI49metaG_FD_94491 | JGI IMG/M metagenome (GOLD analysis project Ga0126334, IMG submission 94491) | Marine gutless worms symbiont microbial communities from Oahu, Hawaii - Inanidrilus sp. 2 OAHU.JWI-49 metaG | ecosystem: Host-associated > Annelida > Digestive system > Unclassified...
ATCTCCATCTTTGCTTCCTCTGTTAGCATGGGTCGCCCTCCAAATAAGACGACCCGATTTAAACAAAGGTGGGTCAATAATTTTGTCCGGAATGGGTCATTTTCCTATGTCCGATGACAACCGCGTCAATTTCCACCGTCACCAGCTGCCCGTTTAGGTCGAGACCGTCCAGTAGCCAGCAGGTTGCGATACCGGTGCCGGTGCCTAGCTCGAGGACTCTGGCGGCGGGTTTCGACGCCGCCAGCGCGCGCAACAGGGCGCCGGTTTGTGGGATCGACGGCATGTTGAAACCCAGCGTTTCGGTTGCCGCCTGTATCGCCGCCAGTTGCGCCGGCGGATCCATGTCGAGGCGGTTACGATCGGGGAACATAGACTTGGACATGGGAAGACCTCTGCGACAGGAACGTGATTTTGGCCTGTGAAATTGTGAATATTAACCCTTTTGCAAAGTTTGCGCGCTGTATCATCGGTAATGGTTTATTTGGCAGCCGATCCGATCAGGGCGGGCATTGGAACTTGATAGCCGCCCGCTGGGGTTTGGTAGGGTTCGATGCCGGCGGCGATCGCCGTTAACACCTGCCGGCGCACGGAATCGCACTGCGCCAGTGGCAGACCTCGTGTGCGCCCCGTGCCTTCCAGCATGCAGTTGACAAAGGTGGCCGGAGCATCCAGATCCCAGATCTGGCTCAACGGATCGACAACTATTTCCGTGAGCCCACTGTGCTCGAGGGCTGCGGCAAGTTCGCCATCGGCACTGAATTGAAAAAAAGTCCGGGCCGTGAGGTAAAGTGGCGACAGGCTCGGCATGGGTGTTAATCGCATCAAATACCAGGCCGTAACCGTTATCGGGCGCCGGCGGTCGCCTGGCGCTGAGCGTCTGGCAGGCGCCGAGTTTCAATATACGTTTCATTTCCGCCAAGGCTTTGGCTGGATCGGGAACGTAGATAATACCGTAACCGCAGATGACTGCGTCGAATAGATCATCGTCAAACGGCAGCGCCTGGACATCGCCTTGGTAAAATTCGATCGCGGGGTAGTTGCGGCGCGCGATGCCTAAACTCTCCGCCGAAAAATCAAGCCCCGCGGCGCAGGCGCCGCGTGCGGCCGCGGCCGCGGCGATCAAGCCGGGCCCGGTGCAGACATCGAGCAAATTCGAGCCCGCTGTCACGCGGGCGGCGTCGAGTAGCGGCGTTACCGACTGTCGGGTGAGGGCTAGGAAATACTGTTCATAGCCGGCGCAAACCGCCTCCCAGCCATCATGTTCGAAACTGAAGAAATCATCCGGTTCATTCGATACTTGTATGGTCATGATTTGGCTAACCCCTTGATTGATGGCATCGTCTCGAGCGGTTCCGCTATGGCGGCAAGTTCCTTTTAGGTGCAGGATCGTGCGCATTCGCCAGGCCGGCGACTGGCTGCGGTTTAGCCATCGAGGTGTGTTTCGAACCCCGCTAGCCCCGCGAGCGCAAACAGCGACCTGATTTCGGCGAGTGCCTCGTCGGTATAGGGTATCGAAGCTTGCTTGCCCCAGATCGGGGTCGGCCAGGCGGGGTCGTTTTCGTAACGTACGATGTGGTGCAGGTGTAACTGCGGCACTTGATTGCCCAAGGCGGCGACATTGAGTTTTTCACCCACGAACTCGCGCATCAAAAATTCGGACAGCAGGCAGGACTCGTCCATCAATTGCTGGCGATCGTCGGACGCCAGCTGGTAGATTTCCCGAATGTCGATCCGATCGGGCACCAGGATATACCAGGGAAAGTTACGATCATTCATTAACAATAGATGACATAAGCGAAATCGACCGAGATGGATGCAGTCGTCAGCCAGTTGTGAGTCAATTTCCGCCATGTTCACCCCATTAGCCATATTGGATTTATTTGTGAACGACCCAGTATACGGTTTGTTGGCGTTTTGGTGAAACCAGTCGAGCCCCGATTTCCGCGGCCGTAACAATCGATACCCTCGGTTCTGCCGGGTCGGGGCAGTTCCGGCGGATAATTCCGGCCGCGTCCGGGTTTCGCGCCAGGTGCCGGAGTCGCTTGATAATAGCCGGGCATATCGCGGGTCCGGCGATTGGGCCTTCATCCCGGCGGGTCGACCCGTATCCCTTTGCCGAGTAACCACTCGCGGTTGTACAGGCTGGAGCGGTACTTGCTGCCGTCGTCGCAGAGCATGGTGACGATGGTATGCCCCGGCCCCAGCCGCCGGGCGACCTCGAGCGCACCGCAGACATTGATTCCGGTGCTCGAGCCGAAACACCAGCCTTCCTCGCGCAGCAGCCGATTAACCATGTCGACCATGGATTGATCGGATATCTGCAATGCCCAATCGATGGCGGTGCCGGCGAGGTTGTCGGTGACGCGCGCATTGCCGATGCCCTCGGCGATCGAAGTGCCTTCGCTCAGGACTGTTGCGCCGCTGGTCACGAAGTTGTAAAGCGCGCTGCCGGCGCAGTCTAGCAGTACAATTTTCATCCCTGCCTTTTGCTTGCGGAGATACTGTGAAACCCCGGAGATGGTCCCGCCGGTGCCGACCGAGCAGACGAAGGCGTCCACCGCGCCGTCGGTTTGACGCCAGATTTCGGGGCCGGTCGATTCGAAATGGGCCAGCCGGTTGGCGCTATTGTCAAACTGGTTGACCCAAACCGCGTCGTCGCGGGAGCGCGCATAACGCGCGGCCTGTTTCTGATAGTTCATGTCGTTGGCATAGGGTACGGTGGGCACGACGCGGACTTCGGCGCCGAGCGTTTGCAGGATTTCGACTTTTTCGCGTGACTGATTGTCAGGCATATAGATTACGCATTTGTAACCGCGTGCATTGCAGATATGGGCGAGGCCGATACCGGTGTTGCCGGCGGTGCCCTCGACGATGGTGCCGCCGGGTTGCAGCGAATTATCCTTTTCGGCTTCGCGCGTCATCCACCAGGCGGCGCGGTCCTTGATCGAGCCGCCCGGATTCATGAATTCGGCTTTACCGAGGATATTGCATGCGGTGGTCGCCGACACGGCCTGCAGGCGGATCAACGGTGTATTGCCGATGGTTTCGATAAAGCCGTTGCGCAAGTCCATTCGATGCCTTGTCTCCCGCTCATGGCGTTGCCAGCAGGTCGATTCTATATCGACAGCGGTCAAAATATTATCGAATTCCCACATTTTTCGTACTATTCGGGGCACGCAGGCGGGCTTCGCGACCGGCATCCTCCCGCGGTTGGCACGCTGTTGCAATGGCAGCTGTCTTTTGTGACGATTACACTGCTACTCGCGGGATTTCGCGTGATCGCGATCTCGATGCTGATTTACGCGTCGCGAACTCCGAGCAATTGACGAACCTCGGCCGCAACGGCGGTTGCGCGATCCTGTTGCCGCAGCGCGCTGACCAGGCTTTCCACCAGCGCGGCCGTATTGGGTGCCAGTTCGCCATTGGGCAGATAGAGATTATTTTCGAACCCGATACGGGCATTGCCGCCGGCTTCGATGGCGGCGAGCACGCACTCCTGTTCGCGCCGGCCGAAGGCGCAGGTAAACCAGTCGAGGCTAGTCAGGTCATATTTGAGAAAAGGTATCAGGTCGGCGGGTTTGGACTGGAAGTCGGCGTTATATCGCCCCAGCACGAACAGCACGCAACGCCGACCGGCGGGGATAATGCCGCGCTCACGATAGTCGAGAAAATGTTCCAGATCCTTGGCCGAGAACAGGATATGCTGAATATGGACCCGGTTGTCGTCGCACCACTCGAAGAATTGCCTCGCCGGGCCCGGTTGCTCGAAATTGGAGCTGATTTCACGCAGTCCCATGCTCGCCATTTGGGGTGTCACCCGCTGGATGCAGTCGACTTGTTGTGCGGGGCTGTAGACGCCAACGGCTTCGGAAGTGATTTGCACCAGCATGCCCGGAGCGCGGCGCGTCATTTCCGCGATCAGCTCGCGATAAAGCCCGGGGTCGAGTAGGTGCTCGTCGTTGGCGCCGCGCACGTGGGCGTGCAAGACGCTGGCGCCGGCGGCATGGCACAGAACTGCTTCGTCGACCGTGTCTTCAATCGAAAGCGGCAGGTTGGAATGATCGGAACGAGTCTTGCGCGCACCGTTCGGCGCCACCATGACAATGACCTTAGCGCGCATTTCTCACCATCATGCTGCGGCGGACGCAATCATAAACTGCGTAAGCTGGCCTTAATCGCGGTGTCGAGTTTGCTCACGATTTCATCGATGTGCCCGATATCGATGATAAACGGCGGCGCCAGCAGCACGTGATCGCCCTGCCGTCCGTCGACGGTGCCGCCCATCGGATAACAGATCAGGCCGGCCTCGAAGGCGGCTTGTTTTAACTTCCGGTGGAAACCGAGCTCCGGCGGAAACGGCGCCTTGGACTCGCGCTCGCGCACGAACTCGAGCCCGAAAAACAGACCGCGACCGCGGATATCGCCGATATTCGGATGTTCGCCGAACCGGTCGAGCAGCGCCTTGTGCAGGCGCACGCCCTGGGCCAGCACGCGGTCGAGCACGCGGCGATCCATAATTTTTTGCACTACCGCATGCGCCGCGGCACAGGCGACCGGATGACCTAGGTAGGTGTGCCCGTGATGGAAGAATCCCGAGCCGTTTTCGATCGCCCGGTAAATCTGCCTGGTGCAAATCATCGCGCCGATCGGTTGATAACCCGCACCCAGGCCTTTCGCGATCGTCATGATATCCGGCGTGATGCCTTCCTGGTCGCAGGCGTAGAGACTGCCGGTGCGGCCCATGCCGCACATGACTTCGTCGAGGATTAACAATACGCCGTACCGGTCGCAGATTTCACGGATACGCTTGAAATAACCTTCCACCGCGGGTACCGCGCCGAGCGTGGCGCCGACCACCGGCTCGGCGATAAACGCCATCACCCGGTCTTCGCCGACGCGCTGGATTTCGATTTCGAGGTCATTGGCGACCCGCTGCCCGTAGTCGAATTCGGATTCGCCTTTCTCCTGGCCGCGATAAGCGTAACAGGGCGGGATATGCGAGGTTTCGATCATCAGCGGATCGAATGGCTCGCGGCGCCATAGATTGCCGCCGGCGGCGAGCGCACCGAGCGTATTGCCGTGATAGGACTGCAATCGCGAGATCACGCGATGGCGCGAGGGTTGTCCGATCTCGACGAAGTACTGGCGCGCGAGTTTGAGCGCCGCTTCGACCGCTTCGGATCCGCCCGACACGAAGTATACCCGGTCGAGATCGCCGGGTGCATCCTTGATCAATTGCTCGGCCAGCGCCTCTGCCGGCACGCTGCTGAAAAATCCGGTATGCGCGAACTCGAGACGATCGAGCTGATTGTTGATCGCTTCGATTACCCTGTCATCGCTATGCCCGAGACAGGAGACCGCGGCACCGCCCGAAGCGTCGAGATAATGCTTGCCGGTACGGTCGATGATGTAAACGCCATCGCCCTGTACCGCGAGCGGTACCTTAGGTTTTGCAGTTACGCGGAAAAACGTTGCTCATATGATTACCTGACTGCGGGTGTATTCGATATCCGTGGGGATCGAAAACGGCATTTTCCAAGATGGTTCCGGCATTCTGACTTCGTGCAATATCGACGTCAACACCGATGCCGTCTAAACTCGACGATATCCGCGTTTTGACCAGGGCGATGACGTCGGGCCGGACGAGGTTAACAAGCCGGCTGCGGGCTGTTTGCCGCTGTATCGCGGATTACCCGAAGATTTGCGGCGAAAGCCAGTTTTAACACGGTAGCTATGCCCGACCCGGTTTAAGTCGGGGCGGTCAATGCGGATTATCGGACCGGCATCAGGTCAGCGGGGTAAAATTGCCGGCTTCCCAATCGTAGGCGCTGAGTTCCGGTGCAGCGATATCGATGTACCAGCCGTGTAGCTGCAGCTCGCCGGCTTCGATTCGATCGCGCACCCAGGGGAAGGTCGTCAGGTTTTCCAGCGATACCAGCACCGCGTTCTGTTCGCAGGCGCGCGTGCGCGCCTCCAAACTGGCGTTGGCCATGGTCGCACGTACCCGCCGATGGGCGGCGTTCAACATCGAAACCCAGGCCGGCACGAACTTGAAGGCACTGTCGTAAGGGTCGGGATCCATCATTAGCTTGATGCCGCCGCAATGCGCGTGGCCGAGCACGATGATGTGTTTGACCCCAAGCCCGAGCACCGCGAATTCGAGCGCCGCGCTGGTGCCGTGATAGGTGCCTTCCTCTTCCATCGGCGGCACCAGGTTGGCGACGTTGCGCACCATGAACAGATCGCCGGGGTCGGCCTGGAACAGGATTGCCGGATCGACGCGCGAGTCGGAGCAGGCCACCACGGCGACTTCGGGGCGTTGGCCGCGCGTGACCAGTTCCTCGATCAGCGGTTGACTCTTCAGGTAGTCGCCATCGCGATAACGACGGTAACCCTGCATTAATTTATCTACTCCGGTTGTCGACATACTGCCAGATCCTGTTTGGTTGATTCACTCGTTCGACCAGGTTTAGGAAACTCTGAATAAATCGGAGGTTCCATTGCCTAATGCTTTTGTCACAGATGAGGACGATAACCTGTCTGGCGTCCAAGGTCGAGTAGGCGCCGGCAATTCGGCCGATTTCGGTTGTTTGAGCGAGCCCTTGGGTGGGAGCGGGAGGGTGTTTTTTATGCAGGATGGTCCGGGTAAATCGAGTTTCGTCAGGCTGTATGGCGCCAGCTAGGGAGCAGAATTTAAGCCGCCGAAATTGACGCTACCGATTTTACCGGCCTGTCTAATATTGTTATTATCGCGCCCTTTTCTGGCGCGATCCGGAGGTCGGGATGGTTTCCATCTTAAGAAAATTGGCGCTCGGCCTGCTGGCGCTGTACGCGGCCGCGGCAGCGGCCGATCCTCCCGCCGCCTTTGAAGGCAGAAGACTCTACGTTTCCTATTGCCTGTTGTGCCACGGCAGCGACGGCAGCGGCGGCGGGCCGCTGGCGCAGGCGATGAAAATAAGCCCGGCGGATTTATCGACCACGGTACGCTCGCGCAGTGATACCATCCTGACGAAGATTATCACCGGCGAGGGCAAGCAGACGATCACCGGTCGCGAGCGGCACAATTTACTCAACGAAACCATGCCGGAATGGAAGGACGTCTTCGATGAATCGCAGATCCAGGCACTGATCGCCTACCTGCGTTTCCTGTCGCGCAAAAAGCACGACCTGATGGGCGATCCGGAACATGGCCTCGAGCTGTATCAGAAATATTGCCAGGTTTGCCATGGCGTCGAAGGCGACGGGGATGGGATTATGACAAATCTGATCGGCATCATGCCGATGGATCATACCAATCCCAACGAAACCAACAGCCTGGAAAACCGGGAGTTGATGAACAGCATTCTCGACGGCAAGGGACGATACATGCCGGCCTGGAAAGGCATCCTGAGCCGGTCCGACGTCGAGGCGCTGGTCAGTTATATTAGATTGCTGTCTTTCTAGATCAGCCGCCAACCCTAACTGCGACAACCGATGACAATGACATTGCGAGATAAGATCAATCAGCTAGCCGACAGTACTTCCCGTATGGTGCTCGCGACTTCGGTCGACGGTTGTAGCTCCTGCGCCAGCGTGTTTTTTGCGCGCGACGGCGACGACTTTTTGTTTTTTACCTTTAACCCGACCCGCAAGGCACGCCAGATCGCTTTCAATCCCAAGGTGCAGATGACGATCTGGCCGGCTAGCGAAGACGGTATTCGCGGACTGCGCGTCGACGGCAACTGCTGCAGGATTAGGCAAGCCGAGGAAATAAATCTGGTGCGCGAAAAAATCCTCGCGGTAACCGATGCCTTCCAGCAATACATGGACGACGAGTTCCTCAATGCCAATGGCGTCACCGGGTACTACCGCGTCAAGCCGACGCAGATCACGCATATCGATTTTTATGCCGAATCGCAGTTTGAAACGCTCGACTTTCCGGAAAATGAAAGGCCGGCTCTGACGCAGGCGTTGAGTGCCGCAAAAAACCGGTTGTTGCTCTGGCTGCAAGCGGTGCGCGCGCGCTTTTTTACCGCTACGCTAGTTCCGGTTTTGCTCGGAGCGACCATCGCTCGCGGCGATCTGAGCGAAGCGGGCATGGTCGATGCCTGGAACTGGCAACTGTTTTGGTTGGTCGTGGTCGGTGCCATTGCGGCGCATGCCGGCACCAACCTGGCGAATGATTATGGCGACCATGTGACCGGAAACGACGCCGCGAATCGCGTACCCAGCCCCTTCAACGGCGGCAGCCGGATGATCCAGGCCGGGTTGCTGGCGCCCTGGAAAGTTCTGCTGGCAACGATTTTGTGTTTCGCCGCCACCATCGCTATCGGTCTGAACTTGAATCAACAACTTGCAGGTTCTTACTTTGCCGCGACACCGCTATTGTACATCGGTATCGCCGGCTGTTTTCTCGGCGCCTCCTATACGCTCGGACCCTACCGCCTCGGTTATCACGGCATGGGCGAGGTCGCCATTGCGATCGGCTTCGGGCCGGTCATCGTGCTCGGTACCCACTATGTGCTCAGTACTCCGGCGCTCGCTGTCTGGAACTGGGTGCCGGCGCTATTGGCTTCGATACCGGTTGCGGTATTCGTGGTGCTAATCGTCTGGATCAACCAGTTTCAGGACGTTCCCGCGGACCGCCTGGTAGACAAGCGCAACTGGGTCGTGCGCTGTGCCGCGATGCAGGATGGTACGGTGCGCTACGAACGCCCGCTGGAACTTTACCGGCTGCTGGGTTATTTCGGTTTCGGTTTCGTGGTGTTGCTCGGCGTGGCCGGTGTTTTCGACGCCGGTCTCGGCACCTTATACGCTTTGTTGGCGCTGATGCCGCTGCCGTTGTTGCTATATGCGAATCGCCTCGGCGCCAGCTGGCTGCAGGATTGGAACCGGGCCGATGCCGATCGCCAGCGCCTGCCTTACCTGCTGTTGAAGGTCAATGCGATTACCATCGGCATTCACTTCAGTACCGGCCTGTTGCTGGTGCTGGCCTATACCCTGCGCACACCCTACTAGCCTAGTCTTCCCGAATTCCCGAAATACCCTTCCCGACGGGGGGTTCGACTACCCCGCCGGCTTGATAAAGGTCAATTATAAGCGCTGATCGCTGCAGTAAAATTTGCTCATTTGACGGTTTGAATTTCTAAAAATCCACATATGGGAGATAGTTTCATGGCTTTATCCAGAACCCGAGTATCAACAGCGCTCCTGGCACTGTCGCTCGGTCTCGCCGCTACTGGCCCGATCGCGCAGGACTCGCTGCAAGATGTAATGAAAAAGAGGGGATTGACCGAAAAAGACGTTTTATCGGCGTCTAAAACCTATACGCCAACCGGCGGTCGCGATGAATTCCTAGCCTTCAGTTCGGGCGGTCAGAGTGGCCAGGTCATCGTTTATGGCATACCGTCGATGCGAATCCTGAAATACATCGGCGTGTTTACACCGGAACCTTGGCAGGGTTACGGTTTCGACGACGAGTCCAAGGAAGTGCTGGCGCAGGGGCGTATCCACGGCAAGGATATCACCTACGGCGACACCCACCACCCGGCGATTACCGAAACCAACGGCGACTACGACGGCCGCTACCTGTTCATCAACGACAAGGCCAACCCGCGGCTCGCGGTAATCGACCTGCATGATTTCGAAACCAAGCAGATCGTCGTCAACCCGTTCTTCAAGAGCGCGCACGGTGGCGCCTTCGTAACGCCGAACTCCGAGTACGTCATGGACCCGGCGCAGTACGCGGCGCCGCTCAGCAACGGTTTCGTGCCATTGGAAGAATTCAACGATCGTTATCGCGGTGGCTTGACTTACTGGAAGTTCGACAACGAAAAAGGCCGCCTCGATCCGAGCCAGTCCTTTACTTTCGAGCTGCCGCCTTATAGTCAGGACCTGTCCGATGCCGGCAAGGGTCCATCCTATGGCTGGGGATTCACCAACTCGTTTTGCTCCGAGCGCTACGTCGGCGGCAACGAGCGCGGCCGCCCGCCGTTCGAAGCCGGTTGTTCTTCCAAGGACACCGACTTTTTGCACGTCACCAACTGGAAGAAAGCGGCCGAACTGGTTGCCGCCGGTAAGGTGAAAAAGCAAAACGGCGCCTATCTGATCCCGATGAAGCAGGCGGTTGCCGAGGGCATACTGTATCTCATTCCCGAACCGAAGAGCCCGCACGGCGTCGACGTCACCCCGGATGGTAAGTACGTGACCATTTCCGGCAAACTCGACAGCCATACCTGGGTTTACTCCTGGGCCAAGATCAAGGCCGCCATCGACAACAAGAAGTTCGAAGGCAAGGATCCCTACGGCGTGCCGATCATCGCCATCAACGACGTTTTGCATAAGTCGGTTAACGTCGGCCTGGGGCCGCTGCACACCCAATATGATTCCAAGCCCTGCATCGCCTACACCTCGATTTACGTCGATTCGATGATTACCAAGTGGGACTACTGCGAAGGCAAGGTGTTGCACCAGCTGCCGGTACACTACAACGTCGGCCACTTGATGACGATGGAGGGCGACAGCGTCAGCCCGGACGGCAAATATCTGGTATCGCTCAACAAGCTGGCGATCGATCGCTTCAACCCGGTCGGCCCGCTGCATCCGCAAAACCACCAGCTGATCGATATCAGCGGTGAAAAGATGGAACTGTTGTACGACATGCCGATTCCGCTGGGCGAGCCGCATTACGCGGTCGCGATCGCTACCGACAAGCTCAAGCCGGGCGTGCGCTACAAGTCGGGCTGGAACAGCCGCAAGGACGAGCGTTCACCCTGGAAAACCCGCGCCGGCCGCGAAAAAACCGAGCGCAGCTGTGACGCCGACGGCAAGTGCACCGTGCATGTTTACGGCACCACCATCCGTTCGCATATCACGCCCGAAATCATCGAAGTGGAAGAGGGCGATACCGTCTCGATCCACCTGACCAATCTCGAGCGCGCCGAGGACGAGGTACACGGATTCGCGATGTACGGCAACAACGTGCAGCTGTCGATCGAACCGGGTAAAACCGCTTCCGCGACCTTCGTCGCCGACCGCCCCGGGGTTTATCCCTACTACTGCACCGAGTTCTGCTCCGCGCTGCACCTCGAAATGCAGGGATACCTGCTGGTCAGGCCGGAAGGTTACAAGGCCAAGGCGGTTAGCCTGAAAGAAGGCACTACCTATAGCCAGGCGGATTACCGCAAGCAGGTCGAAACCAATATTGCTACCCAGGGCGTCATCGACCAGGTCGTGACCTTCATCACCAGCCACAACTTCAAGGATTTCCCGACCGTTGTCGCGCTGGTTGAGGACGCCACCGACCAGCTCGGGTTTGCCGAGGAGGCCAAGGCGAAGTCCGAAGCCGCCGCCGCCAAGAAGGATTGGAGCAATGCGATGTTGTGGGCCAACCAATGGTGGCAGTACCAGGTCAAGACCGCGGATCTCGGTCTGCGCGCAAAAACTTTTCTCGAGGAAAATGGTGCCAAGAAGGTCAAGTAATACTTGTAGTAGACACAGCGGGGGCGATGCTTCGGTAACGCTCCCGCTCAACCCGAAACCTGGCCATGAGGCCAACCTGCCTATAGATAGGAGTCAATATGAAACCCGTAAACCCAATTATTATTTATCTGGCGCTGCTGGCTAGCATGACGCTCGCTACCCCAGCCATCGCTGCCGACGGTGCCCAGCTTTACAAGACCAAAACCTGTTTCACCTGCCATGGTAAGGATGGCAAAACCCCGATCCTGGATACTTATCCCAAGATTGCGGGCCAGAACCCCGCTTATTCGCTGCAGCAGATGAAAGACATCAAAAGCGGCGTCCGCGCCAACGGCTTGAGCGCCGCCATGAAGGGCGTAATGCATCTCGTCAACGATGACGAGATGAAGGCGCTGGCGGATTACATCGCGACCTTGTAAGCGCGAGTGGATCCTAGCGATGCCACGAATCTGTACCCGGTTGCCCCGCAGTGAAGAATTTTCGACGGTATTTTTATGCGCGCAGCAAGCGGGCTGGCGTGGTTGCGGCAGTGTTCTTCATGGGGGTCGGCATCGTTTTCTGGGGCGGTTTCAACACCGCGATGGAAGCGAGTAACCGGCTGGACTTTTGCATAGGCTGCCACGAAATGGAATCGACGGTATATCTCGAATATCGGCAATCGGCGCATTACAGCAATGCTTCGGGGGTGCGCGCCGTATGTGCGGATTGTCACGTACCGAAAGACTGGACCCACCAGGTCCTGCGTAAAGTGCAGGCCGGCAGGGAGCTATACGCCTGGGCCGCCGGCACCATCGATACCCGCGAAAAGTTTGACGCCCGTCGCCCGCAGTTGGCCGAGCGAGTCTGGCAATCGATGCGCGCGAGCGATTCGCGCGAATGCCGCAACTGCCACGATCTCGCGACCATGAAACGCGCGACCCAGGGACGGTTCGCCGCGCGAGCGCATGATGACGCCGAGCTGGATGGCCGCAGCTGTATCGATTGTCACCAGGGCATCGCGCATGAATTGCCGATCGAGCCGCAGCTTGCGGCGGCACCAACCGCGCTGTCGCGCGACGATCGCGAATACGCCGAGGAGATCAACGACACCTGTGCCGGTTGCCACGGCGAATTCGGCGAGGGTTCGCTCGATGGCGAGTATCCGCGGCTGGCCGGTATGAATCCGCAATACCTGGCGCGCCAGATCGAACACTTCAAGAGTCGCGCGCGGCTCAATATCCCGATGTTGCCCTATGCCACCGAGCGGGAGCTGCCGGGCGAAGATATAGATATCATATCGGCTTACCTGGCTTCGATCGACTTGCCGACCGAGCTGCCCGAAATCGAGGTCGAAAACTTCAATGCGCTCGATCGGCTCAAACAGAGCAAGCTGGTGATAAATATCGCGCGTTATCCCGGCAAGATCGACGCCGGCGCCCGGTTTTACACACTCGAATGCGCGGGCTGTCACGGCAGCGATGCTTATGGCGCGGCGGGGGGCACGGTACCGCAGTTAGCCGGTCAGCACAGCGTCTACCTCAAACGCCAGATCGATTTGTTCCGCAGCGGCGAACGGCAACACGACGATGCGCGCGATGCACAGATTTTTCAGGCTTTCGACGACCGCCAGATCGACAATCTGCTGGCCTGGTTGTCGACGGCGGATGACCCCGGTACGAGGCATTAAACCGTGGTTATGATAATCAATTCCGATCGTCAGACCGGCGATCGATAGACTAACAGGAGAATTTGCATGATATTCAGAATATTCACACTACTGGTGGCGCTGGCCTTTACCGGCTCCGCGGCCGCCTGGTTGGAGGGCGGCGGCGAGCGCGAGGAGGCGCTGGACCTGGAACCCGATCTGGAGAATGGGCTCGATGTTTACGAAGTCTGCTCCGGTTGTCACCTGCCTGAAGGCTGGGGCAAAAAGGATGGTACCTTCCCGCAGCTGGCCGGCCAGCACCGCTCGGTGCTGATCAAGCAGTTGGCCGATATCCGCGAGGGTAACCGCGATAACCCGACCATGTATCCATTTGCGCTGCCACGCGCTATTGGCGAGGCGCAGTCGTTGGCGGATGTGGTCGCCTATACCGAGAAATTACCGATGAACCCGGATAACGGTAAAGGCGAGTGGGTGGAAGGCACGCCCGAATTCGATCTCGGCAAGAAACTCTACGTCGATAACTGCGTCGAGTGCCACGGCAAGGATGGTGAAGGCAGTGCGGAAAAATTTTACCCGAAGATTCAAGGCCAGCACTATGCCTATATGCTGCGTCAATTCGAGTGGGTGCGTGACGGCAAACGGCGTAACGCCAATCCCGACATGGTCGAGCAGATCAAGGGTTTCAGCACAAAGGATATGCAGGCCGTGATCAACTACGTGTCGCGTATTCCGGTGCCGCAAGAAGACCTGGCGCCGTCGGTCGACTGGACCAATCCGGATTTCGATTGAGCACAGGTTCATAGTTGATGGCTAGGGACAGACAGGTCTGGATTTACCGCGGATTGACCGCCGTCGGAATACTGTTGTTGGCGTTTATCTATTTCACGCCCATCTGGTGGGTATCCTTGACCGCGCCGAATTATCCAGTGGAAGCCTTCCCCGACGGCGTCCGCATCCACTTTCACGCCAACGGTGTTTTCAACGGTTGTCAAAAGGTCGACAAAACCGAAATCACCGAAGTCGAGGCGCTCGATTGCGTGCACGAAATGGATACCATAAATCATTACGTGGGCATGTATCCGATCGCCGCCGGCGGCGTCATCGAGCGCGCCTTCTCGCCTTACCTGTTTAGCCTGCTCGGGATCATGCTGGCAAGTTTCATGGTGGTCGACACGAAGCGGCGCACGCTCGTCATGGGGGTGGGCTTCGCTGTGCTCGCCGTCTGGATGTATTTCGGCTGGTATGCCGCCGACGGGCTCAAGTATCAGAATGCCGGCTATATCGAAGCATTGGTGACGGCACTGGATCAGGATACTTCCAGCGATCAAGTGGTCAGCTCCGGCAACGCCATCGTCGACCGCCTGCGGGCTTCGCTCGAAGCCAGCGGCGTAAAGCTGGATGATGGCAAGGCCGAGCAGGATCAAAGTGACAAGGCGCGTAATCTAGAACACCTGAGCGTTACCTTCGATAAAGACCAGGAACGCAAACCGGCCGCGCAAAGGCTGCAGTGGGATGGCAGCGGTGCGCAGATGATGTCTTGGCATTACGAAAAAAGCCTGGCGCGCTATTTTAACGTCGCGGCGGAGATCGCACCGCGGGTGGCCGGCATGTCGACCGCCGGCCATATCGTATTCTGGGGGTTGCTGGGAGCTATGATTTTTCTGCTGCTGGCGACCCGGCGCAACGACAGCCCGCTTTACTGGTTGCTGGTACTGCCCTCGGTATTACTGCCGGTGTTTTTCTTTATCGACTACTCCGCCTGGCTTTGGTGGTATGGCCACACACTTAACGATATGGGCGCATTCACCGTTAAACCATTCATGCCAACCGTGTTCGGAGACGGCAAGGTGGCCCAGTTCACGACCCATTCCTACCCGCACATCGGCTTCGGTTTGATGGTGTTACACTCGCTCGTCGTAATCTTCGCCGCGAATCGACGTTACCGCTTGCTGCGGGAAGAATAATATGCATTCACCGCACCTGACCCTGGTTGTGTTGATCATGACGGCTGTATCCGGTTCGGCTTGGGCGGGCAAGACCCTGCAGCAAATGATAGACGACATCCCCGAACACGGGCATTTATCACCGCCGCCGGGCGTTTACGCCGGCCCCATCGTAATCGATAAACCGATCACGCTCGATGGTGGCGCTAAGGTGACGGTCGACGCCGGCGGCAAGGGCAGCGTCATCCTGATTAAATCCGACGGGGTCACGCTGAGTGGCTTGCGGCTGATCAATTCAGGCGAATCTCACAACGATATCGACGCCGGGGTTCAGGTGCGCGGTAATTTCAACGTTGTCAGGGACAATGTCATCGAGAATAGTCTGTTTGGGATCGATCTGCAGCAGTCCAGCAACAATGTCGTGCGGCGCAACCGGATCAGCTCCAAAAACAGACAGCTGGGTCAGCGCGGCGACGCAATTCGACTCTGGTACAGTTTCAATAACAAGATAACCGATAACGATGTACGCGATGCGCGCGACACCGTGGTCTGGTATTCGGCGGATAATGAAATCTCGCGTAACCGGGTGCGCGACAGCCGCTATTCGCTGCACTTTATGTATTCTCGCTACAACCTGGTCGAAGATAATATTTATTACAACAATGCGGTCGGTATTTTTCTGATGTACAGCGATGGCGTCGTATTGCGCCGCAACCAGATCAGGCACGCGTCGGGGCCAACCGGGGTCGGCATCGGGTTCAAGGAAACTTCGGATGTCGTCGTCGAAGACAATCAAATACTCTACTGCGCTACCGGCCTCTATATCGATGTGTCGCCGTACCAGCCGGACACGATCAATCGTTTCGCGGGTAACCTGATCGCCTACAATGGCATCGGCATACGCTTCCTCAACGACTGGACCGGCAATCGCTTACTCGACAATCGCTTCGTCGACAACCTGAGCCAGATCGTGGTATCCGGTGGCGCGACCGCCAACCGCAACGAATGGAGCGGTAATTACTGGAGCGACTATCAGGGCTTCGACGCGGACCAGGATCGTGTCGGCGACAGCCCCTATGAACTCTATGCTTATGCCGATCGATTATGGAAGGATGAACCCTACGCCCAGTTTTTCAAAGGTTCTCCGGTGCTCGAAGTACTCGATTTTCTCGAACGGCTGGCGCCGTTTTCGGAGCCGGATCTATTGGTGAGGGATGCCACCCCAAACACTAGCCTCGACCTTAGACTTAGCCCTAGCGATTCCACCACCGCCGAGTCGGTGGCGCCGATGCAGCCGAAAAATTCGCTCGAACTATTGCGCGACAGCCTGGGGCAGCAATGACGGTAAAGCCTGCCAGAAAGCCGCGCAGCCGGCGTAATTTTTTACGCACCGCGATGCTGGGCATCGGTGTGATCGGCAGTGCGCTGCTCGGGTATCTGCCGGTACTGGGTAGCGCCAAGCGCCGCATCCGCCCGCCGGGCGCGCTCGACGAGCATGAATTTTTGGCCTCCTGCATTAAATGCGGCCAGTGCGTGCAGGTGTGCCCGGTGGAGGCGATCAAGCTGGCCGATATCGACGAAGGCTTTGCTATCGGCACGCCTTATATCGAAACTCGCAACCAGGCCTGCGATTTTTCCTGCGACGGCCTGCAGTGCGTTTTGGCCTGCCCCACCGGAGCCTTAACGCACGCAATCAATTACTCCCACGAAACCGAGATGGGCTGGGCGCGAGTCGTCCGGCCCGACCTCTGCCTGGCCGCGCAGGGCCTGGGAGTTAAGGGGCCGGCGCGTGGCCCGGCCTTCGAGGGCTTGCTGCGTTATGCCGAAATCGATCGCTGGAATCCGATTCGGGTCAGCGAGTACGACTATGATCTCGAGGTTTGCGATCTGTGCGTGCGCCAGTGTCCGATAGAAATTCGCCGCGCTCAGTGCGACGCCGGCAAGCCGCCGTCCGGTGATAGCAACCAGTGTCCGCCTAAACCGGCGATCAGCCTGCAAACCGATGCCGACGGTCGCTTGTTACCGGTGATTCACGAGGGTTGTGTCGGCTGCGGTGTCTGTGAAATGATTTGCCCGGCGGAGCCCGCGGTACTCGTCATGGACTGGGATCGGTCCGAGGGCGTTGCGGCATGAAGGCACTGAAAAAATCATTGGCGGTACTTCTCGGCGCCGATCCGCAAAAACCGGTCGCCGACGATTTTACCATCGAGGCGCGCGATATGCATGCGGCGCAGCGTGCCGACAAGGGCCGAATTCAACTATTGCTGGCCGAGCTCGAAGAAAAGAAAACCAAAGGAAAACCCCCGGAGCGGTGGCGCCGCCGGCGCTGGAGCGTTTTGATCCTGGTCAACTTGCTGTTCGTGCTGTCTTATTCGCTCGATATCCAGGTGCTGGAAGGCGCGCTGACCGCATCGCGCTTTGTCGGATTTCATATGGCGGACCTAAATTCGGCGCTGCAGGTCATGCTGGCCTATAAGCAAGTGTTGATCAATTTGCTGATCGGCACCGTCACGGTGCTGATATTCTGGTGGATACTCGGCGGGCGCACCTTTTGCTCCTGGGTTTGCCCCTATCACCTGCTCGCCGAGTGGGCCGAAATGATCCATGAATTCCTGGAAAAGAAAAAGATCGTGCGCGATCACCCCTTCGATCGGAGGGTCCGAACCCTGTTGTGGCTAGTGTTCGCGCTGTTGGCCTTGGGTACCGGCTATACCGTATTCGAAACCATTTCTCCCACCGGGATATTGAGCCGCGCGTTGATTTACGGGCCCGGGATGGCATTGATCTGGGTTTTATTCCTGTTACTGATCGAGATTTTTTACTCGCGCCGGGGCTGGTGTCGCTATGCCTGCCCGATCGGGCTTACCTATGGCGTGGTCGGCGCCTTTTCGCCGCTCAAGGTCACTTATTATCTCGATGCCTGTTTTCACGAGGGCGAATGCCGTAAAGTGTGCGAAGTTCCGCATGTACTCGACATGGTGATCAAGGGCCGCGCGACCGATGTCAACATGAATATCGGCGCCGACTGCACGCATTGCGGCCGCTGCGTCGACGCTTGTCCAACCGGTTCGCTCAATCTGAAGTTCAAAGGTCTTGGAGATATTTTTCAATGATACGCATCGAGCAGCTCAGCAAGTCCTTTCGGCGGCATAAGGTATTACACGATTTGAATTTCGAAATCGACGCCGGCGACCGGATCGCGCTGGTGGGCTCGAACGGTGCCGGTAAAACCACGCTGATGCGCTGCCTGTTGGGCGAATACGGATATACCGGCCGAATCGAGATCCACGGTTGCAACGTTAGTGATAATCGCGCCGAGGTTCTACGGCGTGTCGGCTTCGTGCCGCAATTGCCGCCGCCGCTGAAGATGCCCGTGGGTCAGTTGCTACGATTTGCCGCCGGCGTCTGTGATTCGGATATCGCCGCCATGCAGCAGATTGCCAGCGAACTGGGATTACCGCTGACAGATATCGCTCACCAGGCTTTCAGCAGCCTGTCGGGCGGCCAGAAGCAAAAGTTGCTGATCAGTATTGCGCTCGGGCGCGATCTCGACGTACTGGTGCTCGACGAACCCGCGGCGAATCTCGATCCGAAGGCCCGCCGGGCATTCTTTCGTTTGCTGGCCGAACGTTATAGCGACACCACCATGCTGGTATCCAGCCATCGGCTGAGCGAAGTCGCCGCGTTGGTCAATCGCGTGGTCGAGCTCGAAGGCGGCCGGGTTACGGTCGACGATCACGTCGAGGCAACCTCGCAGCTGAACGTCGTCGCTAGCTGCTCGTTGACGCTATACCGGGCCGATGCAGCCTTTGCCAAAGCTATCGAGGCCTGGGGATTTTCAAATCTGTCGGCGGGGCTCGAATGGCGGGGTGAGATTGCGGCGGCGGATCGGTTGCGATTTCTCGGGCTGCTGTCGCGTTATTCATCGATTTTAAAGCGTTTGCGCCTGGACGATGAAGCGCTGATTGCGGAGGTGCGAGCCGATGCGCGTACTGCTTAGTTTTTTATGCCTGGTTTTGATTTGCGGTTGCAGCCCCGAGGATAACACCGGGCCGGTTGCAGTCCGCTGGGACAGAGAAGTCTGCCAGCGCTGCAGCATGGGTATCGGCGACGACCGTTTCGCGGCCCATATTCGTGGTGGCGCGCAGCACAAGGTATTCAAATTCGACGATATTGGTTGCGCCGTGATCTGGCTCGAGCAGCAAGCCTGGAAGGACGCCGCCGCAACCGAAATCTGGGTTTCCGACTACCATGACAAACGTTGGATCGATGCACGCCAGGCGAGCTATGTTCGCGTATTGCATAGTCCGATGGGTTACCGCCTGGGCGCGGTGGCCGGGAATGTAAAAGAGGCGCTGAGTTTCACCGAAGCGATAGCGCATATCGAAGCCATGGAAAATACGGGGCACCAGCACGGTCAACTGCATCAACACCAAAACTTTCAAATCCAATAATCGGGATTAGCCCTATGAAACACTTGTTACTGTCCGCCCGGCTCGATATCAGCGAAGCAATCCGCAGTCGCTGGTTTCTGGTTTATGCGCTGGTGTTCGGCGCCGTTGTGGTAGGTTTATTAATCTCGGGATTGACCGAATCGCGGGTGATGGGTTTCACCGGGCTTTCGCGATTACTGGTGACTTATTTGCAGATCACGATGGCATTGTTACCGCTGTTCGTATTGTTAACCACGGTGCGTTCCATGGTGGGAGATCGCGAGAGTGGAACTTTCGAGTACTTGCTGTCGCTGCCGGTGGGGCTCGGTAGCTGGTTCTGGGGCAAATGCGTCGGCCGGTTCCTGGTGGTTTTTCTGCCGGTTTTTGTCGCCATGGCCCTGGCCGTAATCTGGGGCGCGCTCAAAGGCCTGTCGATACCCTTGATGCCGGTGGTTTATTATACGGGGTTGCTGCTGTCGCTAGCCTTGTGTTTTCTCGGTTTTGGATTCCTGATTTCGACGCTGACGCGCTCGACCGAGGTTGCGACCGGCTTAGCTCTGATCATGTGGCTGTTCATGCTGCTGTTTCTGGATCTGGTTCTGCTCGGCATATTGATCAAGACGGGTTTGAATTCCCAATCCGTGATTGCGTTCGCGCTGCTCAATCCGCTTCAAGTTTTCCGCACCGCGTCGATGATGCTGTTCGATCCACAGCTGGTGCTACTGGGTCCTTCCGCCTATGTTATTCTCGACCATTTTGGCGGTAATGGATACATCGTCTGGGCATTGTTTTACCCTGCGCTGCTCGGTCTCGTCACGGCTTCGATCGGTTACCTCGCTTTCCGCAAAAGCGACCTGGTTTAATTCGCTCGTTTAATCTCGGGGGCTTGGTGTGGCTTAATTAGTGAACGAACCGATTATCGAGCGAATCACGGGATTGGCGGATTCCCAATAACAAACTTCGAGCATCGACCGGCTGATTCTCCGGTCGCCGGAGAGACCGCGGTGAGCTAAGCAGACATGCACAACGGACTCAGTGTCTAGTGAACCGCTTTGGCGCCGCTAACTTCGACCGTTTCGCCGCAGACGTAACGCGCGTCCTGCGAGGCCAGAAAGGCGATGACGTCGGCGATTTCCGCGGGTTCGGCAATACGGCCCAGCGGCACTGTTTTACCCAGTTCCTCGATCGCGTTTTCCGGATCGATGCCGCGCGTGATAAAACCGCTACGCAACATCGGGGTATCGACTTCGTTGGGGCAAACCGCGTTGACGCGGATGCCGTCGGGCGCATGGTCGCGGCCGAGACTCTTGGTCAGCGCCGCCAGCGCGGCCTTACTGGTGCAGTAGGCGACGTGATCGGGCCCGGGATAAATACCCCAGGTCGACGAGGTGTTGACGATCGCGCCGCCGCCGGCCTCTTGCATATAGGGAATCGCTGCGCGGCACAGGAAGAACACTGCATTCAGGTTGACGTCGAGTGCGCTAAACCACATATCATCGGTGGTATCCAGAATATTGCCGCGCGGAATAATGCCGGCATTGTTGATCAGGATGTCGATCCCGCCGAAGGTAAGTACCGCCTCGGCGATCAGAGCTTCGCAATAGGTCTTCCGGCGCAGGTCGCCCGCCATGTGATGCGTGTCCAGACCCTTGCGTTTCATGGCTTCGCTGAGGTCGTTGCAGTCTTCTTCGCTGCGATCGGAAAACAAAACCTTGGCGCCTTCGCTGGCGAACAGGTCGACCAGCGCATGGCCGATGCCGCCGACTCCTCCGGTGATTACTACGCTCTTATCGTCAAATCTCATCGTTATAAAAATCTTCTCGGACTGAACGGGGTTATATTGTGGCTCGGATCTTCACCGTTTGCCAGTTCGGCGACGAGTTTGCCGGTAATTCCGGATAGCGTGAGTCCGAGGTGCTGGTGCCCGAATGCATAGATTATGTATTCCGACACGGTACTGAAGCCGATTACCGGCAGCGCATCAGGGCAGGTCGGGCGAAGGCCGAGCCATTCGTGGTCGGGTTTGTCGGGTAGATCCAGCATCTCCCGCGCCTTGCGCGTCAGATAGTCGATGATGCGTGGGTTGAGTTCCTCGCTGAAACCCGCGATCTCGACTGTGCCGGCGAAACGCAGGCCGAGGTTCATCGGGGTCGCGTAAAATCCGGCCTGACGCCAACCAACCGGGCGGCTTAGTAAATGCTGCTTACCGCCGAACTGTACGTGATAACCGCGCTCGGTATCGAGCTTGAGCAGCTGCGTCGGAATCCCCTCGATGGATTTTGAAAAAGCACCGGCGGCGACCACGACCCGCTCGGCATCGATACTGGCCCCGTTATCGAGCTGGATCTGCACCGCACCGACTCCGTGCCTGACCTCTAGCGCGCGCTGGCGTAGCAGCCGACCCTGGTGGCGCAGGAAACACTCGATGTAACGCTGGCAAAGCGCCATCGGATCGAGTACGTGGCTAATGCCGTCGGCCAGTAGACCGCGCGCGAACGGGATTTTCAAATTGGGCTCGAGCGCCCGGATATCGCCTTGATCCAGTTCGACGAATTCGGAATAGTGCGTACGCCTTTCCTGGATATATTTCTTCGCGGCCTCGTATTCCCGCTCATCGCGGTAAACATCCATAAAACCGCGTTGCGCCAGCAGGTCGCGCGCCTGCGCCATGTCGAGCAATGGATCGAGTCCTTCATAGACCTTGGCAAGCAACTTGCCGAGCAGACGCGTAATCCGTTCGACCTTGTGCTCGCGGCAATTGATTAAAAAGTCCAGCATCCAGCCGGGGTGCGATAATACGTAGCCGAGGTCCAGGCTCAGTGGGCTGTCCTTGGAAAACAGCAGCGCCGGTAAACGGCGCAACAGATCTGGGCTGTTAACCGGAATGCAGCCGTATTCCGCGATGGTGCAGGCGTTGCCGGAAGAGGCGCCGGAGCCCGGTTCCGCGGGGTCGACCAAGGTGACTCTAAAACCCTTTTGTTGTAGCCATAGGGCGCAACTGCAGCCGACGATTCCGGCACCGATCACCGCGATGTGGGTTTGCGAACTCACGCAGGCTCTTTCCAGCGACTAAGACGAGAGCGATAGTTTATGCAAACTGCGGGCGATTCGATACCGCTTATTTGGCGGCCTCGATTTATAGGCCGAGCGCTTTGCGCAGCATGGCGGCCAGCTGCGGGCGGCTCGATGGATCCATCAGGTTGAGCGCCGGCAGGCCGGCGAGTTTCTCCACCAGCGCGATCGCGGCATCGGTATTAGCGGCGCCACCGGCCACTAGATCGGGACTGCGCTGGAAGGCTGCCTCGATACCGACCACGGCGTAAGGGTCCTGGGCGCACAACAGCTTGAATTTGACGTGGTCGCGGATCACTTCCTTGGCGATCGCGCCATTATATGGCTCGAGCGGCGATGCGCCGGCCTCGGCCACAACCACATCGGGCTCGTCGCTGGCGATCAGCGTCAATAGATAGGGCAGGGCTTCGCGATAGTCCGCTTCGTCAACCGCCGATGACGGCAGACCGGCGTCGACAAAATCGTAGATCGCGCTGGCGCCGGCGTCGCTGAAGCTGAGCATGTCGCGATAGCGCGCGGCCCCCGTCATTTTGGTGCCGACCACCTTGAGCCCCATTTGCGCCAACAAATGCACGATGACGCGGCCGGACATGGTCTTGCCGGATGACATCGAGGTGCCGACAATCAAGATGATCGGTATATTGAAGTCGACCCTGTCGCGCGGCGGCAGGCAAGCACGCATTGTCAGCTTGGTATCGTTGCGCGTGACGTGTCCCTGGTACTGCAGTCGCATCGGCGCAGATATGAACGGTGATAGCGATGTCGTCTTGCCGAATAGCCCGGCGGCGGTGAGCGCATTCAGTTCGCCCGTCGCATCGATCGAGCGCCAGTCGCCAACCGCCTCCAGCGTCGCTGCGCGCCGGCCGAAGGCGCCGATCACGAGGTCGTCCTCCATGACTTCGATCATGCGACCGCCGGGCAGCTCGATCGCTTTAGCGCGGCCACGCGTGTCGAGCACCTTGGCAAGAACGTAATCGCCGGTATCCCAATGATCGCGCGCCAGTGCCGCGGTGGTGAAATTATCCGGTGTCAGGTCGGAGATGCGCGTTACCGATGTAAGAAATGGACGGATCATTAGAAGTTGCCTCGAATCAGTTATTGAGCGCCGGCGCCATCAATAACAGAGTCAGCAGGGCGCAACGCTCGGGTAACAAATTAACTTGGATGTGTTCGTGGTGAGCATGGGCGCCGTCGCCGACCGCCCCCATGCCGTCGATCGTAGCGGTGTAAAGGCTGGTGGTATTGCCGTCGGAGCCGCCGCCGGCGGTACCCTGCTCGATATCCAGGTCGATTTCTGCCGCCAGTTCTTGCGCCAGCCGCCACAGTTGCCGGTTGCCTGCGGTACGCTCCATCGGCGGGCGGCCGAAGGCGCCCTCTATGGTGAGTATGACCCCTGGCGTTTCAGTTTCGAGGCCGTGGATCGCGTTTTCCAGGCGCTCGGCGTCGGCATGGGTTTGCACCCTGACGTCGATTACCGCGCGGCTCTGGGGCGCAACCATATTGGGCTGGATGCCGCCATCGATAAGACCGACGTTTACCGAGGTCCCGAGTCCGGGATCGTTCAAGTCGAACAGTTTCTGAATCACATGCGACAGCTCGAGAATGGCGCTGGCCCCGGCGTCCGGGTCGAGGCCGGCATGGGCGGCTTTACCCTGCACCGTCACCTCGAAGCGGCCGACGCCCTTGCGCGCGGTCTTGATTTTACCGCTGGGGCCGAGCGCGGGTTCGAGCACCATGCAGCGATCGACGCGCTGCGCCAATGCACGCACGTAGCGCGACGATTCGCGGCTGCCGATTTCTTCGTCGGAATTGATGAAGCACAGCGGTGCGACGCTGGGTCGAAGGCCCATGGACTCGATCGTTCTAAGCGCGAAAATCATTGCCACCAGTCCGGCTTTCATGTCGTAAACCCCGGGTCCATGCAAGCTGTCTTTTTCCCTTACCAGCGGCATTTCCTGCAGCGTGCCGATCGGCCATACCGTGTCGCAATGCCCGAGCATTAGCTGTGCCGGTTGGTTGTAGCCGCGGTATTTTGCGCTGGCGTAAACATGCCCGCCGGAAACACGGCCGGGTATCAGCTTGACGCGGTAATCGATGGCTTCGAATTCCGCCTTCAGGCGGTGCAAGATCTGCGCCTGGGATGCGGCGTCGGTGGACGGGGTTTCCATCATCACCAGATCGCTGAGCAATGCCGTCATCGAATCTTGCTGCGCACGCAGCTGGGCCAGCACTTGCCGCTTGTCTTCCATGCAGCCTACCGTTTGAAGCCGGCCGGAAACGGCAGCTTGGTGGAATTCGAAATTTCGGCAAAACGCCCCGGGTACAGGTAGGCCAACAGCGGCGCCCTGAAGACCAGGTCTTCGTCGTCCTGGTCGTTGCTGCGGAGTTCGTCCTCGGCGATCATGGCTTTGACGATACGGCCGATAATCAGCGAGTTTTCTCCCAGGTCATCCACCATTTGCTCCAGCTCGCACTCGAGAAACAGGTAGCCATCCCGTACAAAAGAGGCATTGATCGATTCCGCCGCAAAAGTGGGTAGCGCCTCGGTAATCGGTTTGCTGCCGTCTTCACAGCGCGGGCTGGCGGCGAGACTCGCCAGTACGGTTTGCGACGGGCGCATGTAGGTAACCGCGAATTGCCGGTCGCGCAGAATGTTTTGGTAGGTGTTGTGGCGCGGCGTGCAGACAAAGCCGAAGTGATTTTTCCAGCTCATCGGTATCGCCAAGTGCTTGGGTGCCAGATCGTCGCTGCCGTCGGCCTCGCGGGTACCGACGATGACGAGCGGGAAAACCGTGAAAAAACTCTCCCAGATGGATTCGCTGGTATCCAACTCGATCAGCTGCGCGGTATCGGCCATGCCATTTTCCGGTGATTTTTAGCGGATTAAAATTAACATCGACCCGGCGGCGGCTTCTTGATACGTATCAACTCATTTACCCGGCGGCCGGTTTTGCTTTTTAAGGTATACAGATCGAACCGTTTTTGGTTAAGGTGGTCGTATACCAACAATCCAACCCCAAGGAGTACTCTGTGAACGTATTAAAACCCCGGCAAGCCGTTCCCGCCCTCGAAGTCGAGACCCTGGACGGCCCCTGGTCGCTGGCCGATCAGAATCCCGACAATTTCACCATGGTCGTTTTTTACCGCGGCCTGCATTGCCCGATTTGTACCAAGTACATCGGTGAACTGGACCGTCTCAAGAAGGATTTTGACGAAATCGGAGTTGCCGTGCAGGTGCTGAGCACCGATACCCGCGAGCGTGCGGCCCAGGCGCGGCAAGATTGGGAATTGCAAAACCTGAATCCGGGTTATGGCGTCTCCGTCGAGCAGTGCCGCGACTGGGGCCTGCATCGCTCGGCCAGCCGGGGTTTGACTTCGATCGGTATCGAGGAACCCGCCGAATTCAACGAGCCGGGTATCTTCATCGTGCGCCCCGACAATACGCTTTACTGGGCGCAGATCAGCACCATGCCATTCGCCCGACCGCATTTTCGGGAAATCATCGGTGGCCTTAAATTCGCGCTGGAAAAAGATTACCCCGCGCGCGGTGAACTCAGCTGATCCGGCCTGTCATCGACCCGGAGGCTGTCATCCAGGCTCCGGGTGTCGGGCCGGTTTGACCACCGTCCCGGATCAATCAATCGATCCGCCAATCTGAAACACCGCGCCGAGCGGGAGATTTACGGGTAATTCACCCGGCTCGGTAAATTCGGATATTCGTTCCCGCGCATACGATTTCTAAACCGCCTACGCGGCGCTCCGCTAGCGGGTGGCAGGTCCAGCTAGCGCTTTTCGGGTCATCGGGTTCGAAAGCTGTAGTGACATGCGACACAAGATGCCGTGACTTTCGTCAATGCTATGTTTATCCCGTTTGAGTCACCTTCCCTGGCCGCGCGGGCAAGCTCGCTTGCCGACTCGTGCATGGCCCAGCCGATGCTGCGCATTTCCGGTGGCATAAATCTGCCTGGCCCCATACCCCTGGCGCGGTGTTTCCCCATCGAGCTCTTGCCCATGCGGTTTTCCGCAATATCTGCCGCCGCGGCAAGATTGTTGGCTGCAATTTGTCCCACGATTTCGTTCAAGGCAGCGAGATGATCGAGCATTTCCTTACGCATGATTTGCCTGGTCGCAGCGGGCATCGGTACCAGCTGACGCGAGTCGTCGCCCGGAGTACTTGATGCGCCCTGCCCCGTGTCGGCTTCCTGGGCGCCATGCGCCAAATGTATTGCAATTAAAAATACGGTCGCCGCAAACAAGGCGTTTTTTTTCATGACGACGGCTCCCGCGAGATCATGTTAAGTAGGTTGCTACATAATTGCCGGAAAAGCTTTGACTATAGTCAATCCGGGGTTACTTTCCGACCTCCGATAGCGTCGCTCATTTGACATTTGTGGCAACGAAAACAAAGACGCATGAGGGCGGTTATTGGTAATGTACGCTGTGGCAATAGCCGAAATTACTTCAGGATAGTTATCGTGGTTGGGAATTTGTGCTTCGTGCCGCGGCTGCGAAATGACCGGCAATGTTGCACGCGAATACCACCAAATCACTCCCCATGAATCGCTATCACAGTAGGCCCGTTTCACCGCTATCCACCGACTGTGTATTCGGATCTTCATGCTTCATATTCGGCAGCTTCGCATCGATTCCGCGTGCTTGAGCTGACCCTCGGAATTGCCAATAGAAATCTCCTGCCGTATTACGCCGTCGTTGTACCCAATAAACTCGATCGTCTCTCCATGTCTCAACCCTTTTAGCCGGGGTTCCGCTTTTGCCGATTTTGTTGCCGGTGCTGTGACCTCGATCGAACATCGAGGCTGCGGCGCAATCACCTGCCGGTACACCATCGAAGCATTGATTTTTAGCATCCGTCACAGCCTGGCTGCAGTCCTGGGCACAGCAAACCGGTTTCAGTTGTCGATATCCCGGCCGGCTGCTACCCCCGCGGGTATATGGTAGAAATCTGACGGTTATGTCGGCTTGCAGTAGCTTTTCGATTTCGCTATGCAATTTCTGGCAATAGGGGCAAGCAGTGTCGGTAAATAAAATTATTATCCTGAGTAAAGTAAACACTGCACGCAGTCAACCGCGTGACCGGACTTTATTCAGGCAATAGGTGGGCGCTATATCGAATCTCCGGAACGCGACCCGAATTTCGAATAGGCCGGAAGATACCCGTCAAATTGGAGTATTTCACGATAGAAATTGGAAGGGTTTTCAGGGATCAATCCGATGCCGGAACCTGGACTACAAGCGTGGGACATCGAGCGGCAATTTTCGTTGTTGCAAGTGGGATATTCGACCATTTCCATTGGATCGCAATCGAGGCAATCGAGGCAATCGAGGCAATCGAGGCAATCGAGGCAATCGAGGCAATCGAGGCAATCGAGGCAATCGAGGCAATCGAGGCAATCGAGGCAATCGAGGCAATCGAGGCAATC